>VFQM010000320.1_pt1 | contig 56141 bp, 53 predicted proteins | sample 3512391 | NCBI WGS metagenome assembly VFQM01 (sample SAMN10412369, study PRJNA504923) | tailings metagenome | isolation source: Replicate 1 from Balatoc abandoned mine | place: Philippines | reverse complement strand
AAAGACCCGTTATCCAGTGGATCGAAAGGCTGCTCCGCTTAAGTGAACAGCATTACGCGCTGGGGGCCGCCAATCTGCTCGGCGGGCTATTCCAGAGTTTCCCGGTCAGTAGCAGCGCCTCGCGCACACCGGTTGCAGAGGCGGCCGGCGCACGCAGCCAACTAGCCGGGGTTGTCGCCGCACTGGGTGTCGCCACGCTGCTGCTGGCCGCTCCCGACCTGCTGGCGTTGTTACCACACAGCGCGCTGGCCGCCGTGGTCATTGCTGCGGTGATCGGCCTGTTCGAAATACGCGACCTGCAGCGCATCTATCGCATCCAGCAATGGGAGTTCTGGCTATCCATGGCCTGCTTCGCCGGGGTACTGGCGTTTGGCGTGATACCCGGCATTGGCCTGGCCATCGTCCTGGCCGTACTGGAATTTCTCTGGGATGGCTGGCGCCCGTACTATGCGGTGCTCGGCAGGGTGGAAGGTATTCGCGGCTTCCACGATATCAGCCGCCATCCGAATGCCCGGCTGATCCCCGGCCTGGTGTTGCTACGCTGGGATGCCCCGCTGTTTTTCGCCAACGCCGAGCTGTTTCAGCAGAGCGTACTCAAGGTGCTGGGCGAATCCCCAACCCCCGTACGGCGCCTGGTGGTGGCTGCGGAGCCGGTCACCAGCGTGGATGTCACCAGTGCCGACATGCTGGCTGAGCTGCAAGACTACCTGCACAACACGGGCATCGAGCTGCACTTTGCCGAGGTCAAGGGACCGGTCAAGGACAAGCTGCGCCGTTTCGGCCTACTGGGTCCCGCTGACGAAACGCGTTTCCAGCCTACGGTGGCCGCTGCCGTGGATGCCTACCTGCACGATTACCAGATCGACTGGCAACGCTGAAACAAAAAACCCGCAGCATGCTGCGGGTTTGCCATGCGCGGCGGAACGCTTACTCGGCGGCTTTGGCCACAGCGTCCTTGATCAGGGTCTGCAGCTCACCCTTCTCGAACATCTCGGTGATGATATCGCTACCGCCCACCAGCTCACCGGCCACCCACAGCTGCGGGAAGGTCGGCCAGTTGGCATACTTGGGCAGATTGGCGCGGATCTCCGGGTTCTGCAGGATGTCCACATAGGCGAACTTCTCACCACAGCCCATCACGGCCTGTGCGGCACGCGAGGAAAACCCGCACTGCGGGGCGTTTGGCGAGCCCTTCATGTAGAGCAGGACGGTGTTGCTGGCGATCTGGTCTTTGATGGTTTCGATGATATCCACGGAGCACCTCATATTGGCTTTCCCGGCTCGACCCGGGCACGATCGCGGTGATTCTAGCGCAAAGCCGAGCGCAAGGCTCGGGCTTTAATGGCGACATTCCTGATCGCCGGCAAGGCACCGCCAGGACTGCAGCAGCCAGGCTTTTGCTAAGATCCCCCGACTCTCGACGACTCACAAGGAACCCTACCCATGACCCAGGCCGCCCGCATCGGCGTACTCACCGTCAGCGACCGTGCCAGTGCCGGGGTGTACGAAGACCTCTCCGGGCAGAGCATCATCGACACCCTCAACGACTACCTCGACAGCGCCTGGGAAGCCGTTTACCGGGTAATTCCCGACGAACAGCCGCTGATCGAGAGCACCCTCATCGAACTGGCCGACCAGCACGGCTGCTGCCTGATCGTCACCACCGGCGGCACCGGTCCGGCCGCCCGCGACGTCACCCCGGAGGCCACCGAGGCCGTCTGCCAGCGCATGATGCCGGGCTTTGGCGAACTGATGCGCAGCGAGTCACTGAAGTATGTGCCCACCGCCATCCTCTCCCGGCAAACCGCCGGGCTGCGCGGCCAGTGCCTGATCATCAACCTGCCCGGCAAGCCCAAGGCGATTCGCCAGTGCCTGGATGCGGTTTTTCCTGCCGTGCCCTACTGTATCGACCTGATGGACGGCCCCTACCTGCAGTGCAACGAGGCGGTGATCAAGGCGTTCCGGCCCAAGGCCTGACGCCACCCCACCACCAGCGGGCCAGGCTGGCGCGGGCTTCGCCCAGCCAGACCAGCGTCTGCAGCTTGAACAGCGCCCAGCGATCACCGTCCTGCAGCTCCGCTTCGCCACAGCGCGGGTCGGAGCGTTGTAGCGCACCAATCATCTGCCGGGTCACCGGGATGCTTTCGCAGCCATGGTTATCTTCGCAAACAAAGTCCCAGGGTTGGCGTGCCGGGGCGTGGCAGGCAAAACAGTTGCCGCCGAAGCGGTTGTTGACCTCGGCAAAGCCACGCGCACGAATCTGCGTACCCTGTGCGCTGACCTCCAGTTCGAAGAATTCCCAGTCGCCGGTCGCCGGGCTGAAACCGGCCTCACGCTTGACCATGGCCTCGCCCGGCACCAGCTGGATCAGCGTGCCGGGCGGATAGATCGCCCCTTCAGGGGCATTCGCCGCCGCCAGGCTAGCGGGCAGGTTGCCCAGCAGGTTAGTCAGATAAAAATGCCGCACCGGCGTCATCTCGCGAATGCAGCCGAAGTGGTGCGCCTCTACCGTTACCGGCACTTCGGCTTGCACGGGCACCCCCAGCAGGCTGCACACGCCCAGCAAACCCGCCAGCCTACGCCTGGTTTGACGATTCATAAGCCCTCCACCTCCACCGGTACACCGTTAAGCGCGGCATTGCCGGATAGCCCGTCGCGCAAACACTCATCGGTCAGGTCATTGGCACTCACCCCGGGCTGAGCACCGGCGATCGCCAGCTGCCCACCACGCCGCGCGTGCCCCCAGCCATGCGGCAGACTGACCACCCCCGGCATCAGTGCCTCGCTGGCCTGCACCTCCACCTCTAGCGCGCCGACCCGCGAACGCACACGTACCTGCTGACCATCCTGCAGGCCACGACGGGCCAGGTCCTGCGGGTGCATGTGCAGTTGATGACGGGGCTTACCCTTCACCAGACGCCGGTAGTTATGCATCCAGGAGTTGTTGCTGCGTACATGGCGACGGCCAATCAGCAGCAACTGTTCCGCGGGCAGACGCGGCTCAAGCAGAAAACGCCGCAGCTCGGCCAACAGCAAGGGCGGCGCCAGCTGTACCTGGCCATGCGGCGTTTTCAGGCGTGCCGCCAGGTTCGCCTGCAACGCCCCCAGATCGATGCCATGCGGCTGTTCGCGCAGACGGGCCAGGCTGAGCTGCCAGGACGAGTGGGCGCCATACGGGCCGTTACGCAGGCCCATGTCGATCATCAGCTCGGGGGCCAGGGTCGGCTTGAGGGTCAACCCGTTACGCGCGGCAAACGCCTGGGCCAGGCCAATGAAGATCTCCCAGTCGTGCAGCGCGCCAGCCGGCTTATCCAGCACGGCTTCGTTGAAGCGCGTGACATTGCGCACCGCCAGGGCATTGAAGGTGGTGTCGTAATGGTCATGCTCCAGCGGTGCGGTGGGCGGCAGGATCAGGTCGGCATGGCAGGTGGTTTCATTGATATACAGGTCCACCGCCAGCATGAAGTCCAGTCCCTGCAGAGCCTTCTGCAGCTGCCGCCCGTTGGGCGTGGAGAGTACCGGGTTGCCGGCCACGCAAACCAGCGCCCGCACCTGGCCGTCACCTGGGCTGAGAATCTCCTCGGCCAACGCCGCCACCGGCAGCTCGCCCGCGTATTCGGGCAACCCGGACACCCTGCTCTGCCAGCGATTGAAATGCCCGCCCGAGGTCATCCCTACCAGATCGAGTGCCGGCTGGGTACACAGGGCGCCACCGACCCGATCGAGGTTGCCGGTGAGCAGGTTGAGCAACTGGATCAGCCACTGACACAGGCTGCCGAAAGCCTGGGTGGAAACACCCATGCGGCCGTAGCACACCGCCCGCTCAGCCGCGGCGAAGTCGCGCGCCAGCTGGCGCAGAGTGCTTTCGGCAATCCCGCAGCGCTCCGCTAGTTGGGCCACGCGCAGTTCGCTCAGCGCCTCCTGCAGGGTCTCAAGGCCGTGCAGCGGCAAATGGCTGGGGCGCGTCAGGCGTTCCTCGAAGAGCGTCAGCAGCATGCCGAGCAGCAGCGCCGCATCGGCACCCGGGCGAATGAACAGGTGCTGGTTGGCCATCGCGGCGGTCTCGCTGCGCCGTGGATCAACCACCACCAGACGCCCGCCGCGTGCCTGCAAGTCGCGCAGGCGCCGCTCGACATCCGGCACCGTCATCAGGCTGCCATTGGAGGCCAGCGGGTTGCCGCCGAGGATCAACATGAACTGCGTGTGATCGATATCCGGGATTGGCAAGAGCATGCCGTGTCCATACATCTGCTGGCTGACCAGGTGATGCGGCAGCTGATCGACCGAGGTCGCCGAGAAACGATTGCGCGTCTTCAGCAGGCCCAGGAAGTAGTTGCTATGGGTCATCAGCCCATAGTTATGCACGCTGGGATTACCCTGGTAGACCGCCACGGACTGCTGGCCATGCGCCGCCTGGATCGCCGTCAGGCGCTCGGCGGCCAGGGCAAAGGCCTCGTCCCAGCCGATCGGCTGCCAGTGTTCACCCACCCGGCGCATCGGCTGGCGTAAACGGTCAGGGTCGTTCTGGATATCCTGCAGGGCTACCGCCTTGGGGCAGATATGCCCACGGCTGAACGTATCCTCGGCATCGCCTTTGATCGACTGGATAGCCTGCTGTCCCGTGCTGTCGCGGGTCACTTCGATACGCAGGCCACAAATGGCTTCGCACAGGTGGCAGGCACGGTAATGCACGGAGGTGGTCATGGGCCGCTCTCTTGTTATAAAGGTGCAAGCCTCACTATGGCCGGGCCTGCCGCGCCGCGCCAGCCACTGCCTCGCGCTGAATTGGCCGCCATTAGCCAGGCCCATGGTGGCCGGTGGCGGCATTTGCCTGCATGCGCCATTTCCTTATACCATCCGGGCCTTTCCCTTGTTTCGTCGCCCTAGCGCGGCCTTCGCCGCGGTTTCCTCCTTTGTTGTTACTGCAATAACGCGAAGCCGCGGCCCGGTGTAATAAAAGGTAGTAAGCCATGAGTGCCAGGCACTTTCTCTCCCTGATGGACTGTACCCCCGCCGAACTGCACGGCCTGGTACGCCGCGCTATCGAGCTGAAGGACCTGCGCCGCCAGGGCGTCCTCTACGAACCGCTGAAAGGCCGCATCCTCGGGATGATCTTCGAGAAAGCCTCGACCCGTACCCGCCTGTCCTTCGAGGCCGGGATGATCCAACTGGGCGGCCAGGCGATCTTCCTCTCGCCCCGCGATACCCAGCTGGGCCGTGGCGAACCGCTGAGTGACAGCGCCATCGTCATGTCGCGCATGCTCGATGCAGTGATGATCCGCACCTTCGCCCACAGCACCCTGACCGAGTTTGCCGCGTATTCCAGCGTGCCGGTGATCAATGGCCTGTCCGATGACCTGCACCCCTGCCAGTTGATGGCCGACATGCAGACCTTCCAGGAGGCGCGCGGCAGCATCGCCGGCAAGACCGTGGCGTGGATCGGCGACGGCAACAACATGTGCAACAGCTACCTGGAGGCCGCCGTACAGTTCGACTTCCAGATTCGTGTGGCCTGCCCGGCCGGCTTCGAGCCCAAGGCCGAGTTCATCGCTCTGGCTGGCGACCGCCTGCAGATCGTGCGCGATCCCCGTGAAGCAGTAGCCGGCGCCCATCTGGTGAGCACCGATGTTTGGGCGTCCATGGGCCAGGAAGAGGAAGCTCAACAGCGTGCCGAACTGTTCCATCCCTATCAGGTAAGCCGTGCGCTACTCGATCAGGCCGCCAATGAAGTGATTTTCCTGCATTGCCTGCCGGCCCATCGTGGCGAGGAGATCAGCCACGACCTGCTCGATGACCCACGTTCCCTGGCCTGGGACCAGGCCGAGAACCGCATGCACGTGCAGAAGGCACTGCTCGAGTTCCTCGTCATGCATGCCCAGCAGGCATGAGCCAGCTGCTCCTGTCGCTCAACCAAATGGCCTGCGCCTACGCGGGTCAGACGGTGGTCGAGAACCTCAACCTGCATCTGAATGCCGGCGACATCGGCTGTCTGCTCGGCCCCTCCGGCTGCGGCAAGACCACCACATTGCGCGCGATCGCCGGTTTCGAGCCGCTGGCCAGCGGGGAAATCCGCCTGGCCGACCAGCTCATCTCGCGCAAGGGTTTTACCCTGGCCCCGGAAAAGCGCCGCATCGGCATGGTGTTCCAGGACTACGCACTGTTCCCGCACCTGAGTGTGGCGCAGAACGTAGCCTTTGGTATTCGCCAGCACCCCGACTGCGCACGCATCTGCGCCGAACTCCTTGAGCTGGTCAAGCTCTCCGGGCTCGGCCAGCGCTACCCGCATGAGCTGTCCGGCGGCCAGCAGCAACGCGTGGCGCTGGCCCGCGCCCTGGCTCCCGAACCACAGTTGCTGCTGCTCGACGAGCCCTTCTCCAACCTGGATGGCGAGCTGCGCCGGCGCCTCAGCCAGGAGGTCCGCGAAATCCTCAAGCTGCGCGGCACCAGCGCCATTCTGGTCACCCACGACCAGGAAGAAGCCTTCGCCGTCAGCGACCATATCGGCGTGTTCAACAAGGGCGGTCTGGAACAGTGGGATACCCCGTTCAACCTCTACCATGAACCGCTGACGCCTTTCGTCGCCAGCTTCATCGGCCAGGGCTACTTCATCCGCGGACAGATGCTTACCCCGGACAGCGTACACACCGAGCTGGGGGTCATCCGTGGCAACCGCGCCTACCAGTGGCCAAACGGCAGTTCGGTGGATGTGCTACTGCGCCCCGACGATATCGTCTACGCCCCTGACAGCCCCTTGCAGGCCCGCATCATCGGCAAGACCTTCCTTGGCGCCGCCACCCTGTACCGCCTGCAATTGCCCACCGGCAGCCATCTGGAGGCGATCTTTCCCAGCCATGTCGACCACCTGCCCGGGCAGACCGTCGGCATCAGTGTTGCCGCCGACCACCTGGTAGCCTTTGCCGTACCTGGCAGCGTGGCGGCCCAGGCACCGCTGAGCGACTCCGGCGTACGCCGCTACAGCTCGACCAGTTGATCACGCCCGGCGTGCTTGGCGCGGTACAACGCGTCATCGGCACGCTGCAGGCAATCCTGCCAGTCCTCTTCGGGACGATAAGCACTCATGCCCAGTGACAGGGTCAGACGCAGGCCCGGGCACTGCGCCCACTCCTGCTGCGCCATGGCCAGGCGCAAACGTTGCAACATCTGCCTGGCACCGGCGGTATCGGTACGCGATAGCACCAGCAGGAACTCCTCGCCGCCCATCCGTGCGGCAAAGTCGACATCACGCACCAGGCTCTTGAGCAGGGCTCCCAGCTGGCGCAGCACCGCATCACCACCGGCATGGCCGTATTGGTCGTTGACCGCCTTGAAGTAATCCAGGTCGACCAGGCACAGCACGAACTGGTAGTTGCCTCGGTCAGCCAGGGCTTTCTGCTGGGCCACCAGTTCCTTGACGAAGCGGCGGTTGTACAGCCCGGTCAGCTCATCGGTAATCGCCAACTGCTGGATGCGCTCCATGGCCAGACGCAGGTCATGGTTGCGCGTCTGCAATACCTGGCGCAGGCCACTCATCTCCAGCCCCAGCAGGCTCACGCCAAACAGCAGCACGAAGAATTCCAGGCCATGCATCAGCTCATCCTGCCAGTCGACCGTCTGGCCACTGCGCAGCATCAGCCAGAGCAGTACCGCATAACAGAGCAGGGTAAATACGCCGACGCGCACAAAACCGCCCAGTTGCAGGCGAAATGCCCCGAACATCAGCACCACCAGGACCATCATCAGGAACAGGCTGCGCAGGCCCTCGGCATAGTAGGCGGAGATGAAGATCAGCACGATCGCCCAGGCCATCTGCGGCAGGGTCAGGCTGGGGTCACGAAAGTGCAGGTTGAGGTTGAACCAGGTGAATAGCAGGAAACCGGCAAAGCTGCCTATCACCAGCAGATTGAGCGCCAGCATACCCAGCAGATCCAGACGCATATGCCCGCTGGCATAGGCCAGCCAGCACAACAGCAGGTGCAGCAACGAGGCAATGCTCGCCAGCAGGATGCGCCGCAAGCGCAGGCGTTGGTGACGGGAGGGCTGCATCGGCACCTCGTTATATGACGGTGAGCGGGTTATTGAACAGTCTAGGCGAGCGCGCTAGCCAACAGGTCAAAACAGACCGCCTGATATCGAGCAGGCACAGCGCCGCGAGCTTGCCGTCGCAGGCGTGCAACGGGTCAGGCGCAGTATAGCTGGCCGCCTGTCCTTGCCCAGGCAGCACAGGTTCAGCCCTCGCTGCGCACCCGCTGCACGGCATCCAGCCAGCCGGCATACAGACGCTGACGATGCGCCTCCTGCATACGCGGTTGAAAGCGTCGCTGCACATGCCAGTGGCTGGCAATCGCCTGCAGGCTGGGATACCAGCCCAGTTGCAGGCCCGCCAGGTAGGCCACGCCAAGGGCCGTGGTCTCGGTCACCTCGGGGCGCTCCACCGACACACCCAGCAGGTCGGCAAGGAACTGCATCAGCCAGTTGTTTTCCACCATGCCGCCGTCCACACGCAGCGCCTGGGGAGCACTGGCGCCGTCCTGCTGCATGGCTTCAAGCAGGTCGCGGGTCTGGTAGCACACCGACTGCAAACCGGCAGTGACGATTTCCTTGATGCCGGTGTCGCGGGTCAGGCCGAAGATCGCTCCCCGCGCCCGCGGGTCCCAGTATGGGGCGCCCAGGCCGGTAAAGGCCGGTACCAGATAGACCCCGCAGGCATCGCCGGTCTGTTCGGCCAACGCCTCGCTGTCACGGGCATGGCTGATCAGCTTGATGCCATCACGCAGCCACTGCAGCGCCGCACCGGCAACAAAGATGCTGCCCTCCACCGCGTAGGTGACCTGGCCATTCAGACGGTAGGCCACCGTGGTCAGCAGGCGGTTGTGCGAGCGCACCGCCTGCGTCCCGGTGTTCTGCACCATGAAGCAACCAGTGCCATAGGTGCTTTTGACCATGCCGGGCTGGAAGCAGGCCTGACCGATCAGCGCCGCCTGCTGGTCGCCAGCCATGCCCATGACCGGTATGGCCGCACCCAGCCAGTGAGCTTCACTGACCCCGAAGTGACTGGCGCAATCGCAGACCTCCGGCAACAGGCTGCGCGGGATGTCGAACAATTCGAGCAGTTGCTCATCCCATTGCTGGCTGTGGATGTTGAACAACAGGGTGCGCGAAGCATTACTGGCATCGGTACGGTGCACCTGGCCACCAGTCAGGCGCCACAGCAGGAAGCTGTCCACGGTACCGAAGCGCAACTCGCCACGCGCCGCACGCTGGCGGGCACCGGGCAGCTGATCGAGCAGCCAGCGCAGCTTGCTGGCGGAGAAATAGGGATCGATCAGCAAGCCGGTACGCTCACTGACCCAGGCTTCGTGTCCGTCGGCCTTGAGCTGCGCGCAATAGTCGGCGGTACGCCGGTCCTGCCAGACGATCGCCGGGTGGATCGGCACCCCTGTCTGCGCATCCCACACCAGGGTCGTTTCGCGCTGATTGGTGATACCGATGGCCGCCACCTGGCTGGCGCACAGTCCACTGTCGGCCAACGCCTGGCGACAGACCTTGAGGGTGCTCAGCCAGAGCTCCTCGCCGTCATGCTCGACCCAGCCATCGCAGGGAAAATACTGTTTGAACTCCTGCTGCGCACTGGCCACCGGCAACCCCTGGGCGCTGAACAGGATGGCCCGGCTGCTCGTCGTACCCTGATCGATAGCCAATAGATACTGGGACATGTGCGTTCCTCGACGATGGGGTTACAGCCAGCGCCGCACGCGGGCCTGGTAGCGCAGAAAATCCTCGCCGAACAGCTGCTGCAGGGCACGCTCCTCGGCAGCGATCTGCCAGCGGTTCATCAGCCAGACAAATACCAGCGGCCCTGGCCAGGCCAGAGGCGCTGCCAGGTACAGCGCCCAGCCAAACAACAGGCAGAGCATGCCCAGGTACATGGGGTTGCGCGTAAACCGGTAGATGCCCCAGCTGACCAGGCGCGAGGCGCGCTCCGGGTGCAGCGGATCGAAGGTGGTACGCGCGCGGCGAAAATGCAGCAGCCCCGCCAGTGCCAGAGCCAGGCCAAGTAACGCCAACAGCACGCCCAACGCGACACGCAGGGTCAACGGCCAGGCCAAGCTCGGCGAAAACGCTGCCAGCAGCGCCATCAACAGGCCGACCAGTACCATCAACAGGGGGGGAGGCAAACGCATGGGCGAACTCCGTTCAGCGGCCGATATCGGCAAATACCGCCTGGGTCAGCGCCGCCAGGCTGTCGGCTGTCAGCGCGACTTCCAGGCCACGTCGCCCGGCGCTGACATGGATCTGCGCATACTGGCGCGCACTCTGGTCAATGAAGGTACGCAGGCGCTTCTTCTGCCCCAGCGGACTGATCCCCCCCAGCAGGTAGCCGGTAGCCCGCTGCGCGGCTTGCGGGTCGGCCATCTCCACGCGCTTGACGCCAGCGGCCAGGGCCAGCGCCTTGAGGTCCAGGCTGCCGGCCACCGGCACCACAGCCACCAGCAGTTCGTCGCGCTCACTGCTCGCCAGCAGGGTCTTGAACACCTGGGCAGGGTCCAGTCCCAGCTTGTCAGCCGCTTCCAGGCCGTAGGAAGCAGTCTTCGGGTCATGTTTGTAGCTGAGCACCTGGTGGGCGACAGCAGCTTTTTTCAGCACATCGATAGCGGGCGTCACGGCAGCGACCTGTAGGCGGGATAAACCAGTCAGGAAAACGCGACGCGTCCCTGAACTGACACAGAATGTGCTTACCTTAACGCAAGATAGCGGGCGTACGACACGCCTGCCCGGGAGTCGTGCATGCAGCCAGTCCATCCCCCGCTTGGCGAAGTCTATGATCTGGCCGTGATCGGCGGCGGCATCAATGGTGTCGGCATTGCCGCCGATGCGGCAGGACGCGGCCTCCGCGTGTTGCTCTGCGAGCAGGATGACCTGGCCGCACACACCTCCTCAGCCAGCAGCAAGCTGATCCATGGCGGCTTGCGCTACCTGGAGCACTACCAGTTCCGCCTAGTCCGTGAAGCGCTGGGCGAGCGCGAGGTGTTGCTGGGCAAGGCCCCCCACCTGGTCCGCCCGCTGCGTTTTATCCTGCCGCACCGTGCCCACCTGAGGCCTGCCTGGCTGATCCGCGCCGGCCTGTTCCTCTACGATCACCTCGGCCCGCGCCAGCACCTGGCGGCTTCGCGTTACCTGCGTCTGGCCGCAGACAGTCCGCTGCAGGCGGATATTCGCCAGGCCTTCGAGTATGCCGACTGCTGGGTCGATGACGCCCGCCTGGTGGTGGCCAATGCCCAGGCCGCGCGGGAACGCGGTGCCCACGTGCACTGCCGCACCCGCTGCATCGGCGCGCGGCGCAGCAAAGGCCTGTGGCACCTGCAACTGGAGCGCCGCGATGGCAGTCGCCTGTCGTTGCGCGCGCGCACACTGGTGAATGCCGCCGGCCCCTGGGCGGCGCAGCTGCTGCAACTGTTCAAGCAACCGGACGGCCACGCGCTGCGTCTGGTGCAGGGCAGCCATATCGTGCTGCCGCGCCTGTACCCAGGCGAGCACGCCTACATCCTGCAGAACGAGGACGGGCGTATCGTCTTCGTACTGCCTTTCCAGGAACATTTCAGCCTGGTTGGCACCACGGATCGTGAGTACCAGGGCGACCCTGCGCAGGTACGTATCAGCGACGTGGAGATCGACTACCTGCTGGCCGTACTCAACCGGCACTTTCGCCAGCCGGTCAGCCGCGCGCAGATCGTGCACAGTTTCTCCGGGGTGCGCCCGCTGTACGACGACCACAGCGCCAGTCCTTCGGCAGTGAGCCGCGACTACACCCTGGCACTGGCCGGGAATCCTGGCGAGGCACCCCTGCTCAGCGTGTTTGGCGGCAAGCTGACCACCTACCGGCGCCTTGCCGAGGCGGCCCTGCAGCTGCTGGCACCCAGCCTGCCGTACATGGGGCCGGCATGGACGGCCAACGCCGCGCTACCGGGCGGCGAGCAATGGCCGGGCCACGCAACACTGGTCGAGCAGTTGCGTCGACGTTTTGTCTGGCTGCCGGCCAGCCTCGCCCAACGCTGGACCGACAGCTATGGCGTGCGGGTCTGGCGCCTGCTGCAGGGCATCCACGACAGCCAGGCACTGGGCCGGCACTTTGGCGCCGGCCTGTACCAACGCGAGGTGGATTACCTGTGCGACGAGGAATGGGCTCAGCAGGCCGAGGACATCCTCTGGCGGCGCAGCAAGCTCGGCCTGCTGCTCAGCGCCAGCGAACAGGCCGCACTGCGTGATTACCTGGCCCAGCGCCAGGTCAGCCGCACCAGACTGAGCACCGTTCTGGACTAGCAGGCGGTTGAACAACCACCTGCCAGCCCGCCCCTACCACATCAGGTCGTCGGGAATCTGGTAGGCCGCGTAGGGATCATCGTCATCCGGTTTGTCCACCTGGATATTCAACAGCACGATGCGCGACGGATCGCGTTCCTGGATACGCAGCGCCGCTTCACGCGGAATCACCTCATAGCCACCGGCATGCCGCACGATGGCCAGCGAGCCACGGCTGAGCTTGTCGCGCATCAGCGCATTGACTGCCAGGCGCTTGACCTTCTTGTCATCGACGAAGTTGTAGTAGTCATCGCTGTTCAGCTTGGGCAGACGTGAACGCTCGATCAACTGCTTGATCTGGGCGGCGCGGGCCTTCTGCTCGGCCTTCTCCTGCTGCTGGCGATTGAGTTCCTGGTCGCGCGCGGCCTTTTCCGCCTGGGCCGCCAACGCGGCCCGACGGGCGCTGTCATCCAGTTCCGCCTGGCCCTTGTGGGCCAGACGCTGTTCCTTTTGCTTCTGTTTGCCGGCCTGCTTGGCCTGCTTTTCATTGACCAGGCCTGCCTTGAGCAGCTGATCGCGTAGGGAAAGACTCATGGGTACTCGCTTATCTGTTCAGCAGCCGGCCGACTGCTTCTCGCGCTGTTTGGCTTCGCCCCACAGGGCATCCAGTTGTTCCAGGCTGCATGCCGCAAAATCTTGCTGGGCGTCACGCAGCGCCTGTTCGATATGACGGAAACGCCGTTCGAACTTGTGATTGGCCGCCCGTAGCGCCTGCTCCGGGTCAACCTTGAGATGCCGCGCCAGGTTGCACACGGCAAACAGCAGGTCGCCGAGTTCCTCGCCCTGTGCCGCCGCGTCACCACTGGCCATGGCTTCGAGCACTTCGTCGAGCTCTTCACGCACCTTGTCCACCACCGGCAGCGCATCGGGCCAGTCGAAGCCGACCTGGGCCGCGCGCTTCTGCAGCTTGCCGGCACGGTTCAGCGCCGGCAAGGCCTGCGGCACATCATCGAGCAACGACAACTGCTGCGGTTCAGCCGCCCGCTCGGCGCGCTCCTCGGCCTTGATCTGCTCCCAGCGCTGCTTGATGGCCGCTTCGCCGAGGCGCGGCACATCCGGCGAGCCATACAAATCGCCATCCGGGAAGACATGCGGATGCCGGCGAACCAGCTTGGCGGTAATGCCATGCACTACCTGGGCAAAGTCGAACAACGCCTGCTCGCGGCCCAGCTGGCTGTAATAGACCACCTGGAACAGCAGGTCACCCAACTCACCGGGCAGGTGGGCAAAATCACCCTGTTCGATGGCATCGGCCACCTCATAGGCTTCTTCCAGGGTATGCGGGACGATGCTCGCGAAGTCCTGCTGCAGATCCCATGGGCAGCCATGCTGCGGATCACGCAGGCGGGCCATCAGGTGCAACAGGTCATCCAGCTGGTACATGACAATTCCTCGATGCAGCGGTGGGCGCATCAGCTACTGCGATTGCGCCGCGCCTCGATGATGTTGGGCAGCTGGCTGATGCGCCCGAGCAAACGGCCCAGGGCGTCGAGATCGGGGATCTCGATGGTCAGCAGCATGGATGCGGTATTGTCTTCCTTGTTGCTGCGGGTGTTCACCGCCAGCACGTTGATGCGCTCGTTGAGCAGTACCTGGGACACATCGCGCAGCAGCCCCGAACGGTCGAAGGCACGGATCACTACATCGACCGGATAGGTCTGCACCGGCACCGGCCCCCAGCTGACCTGGATCATTCGCTCTGGCTCGCGGGCCGCCTGCTGCAAAGCGGTCGGACAGTCCTGGCGATGGATGGTCACCCCACGACCAACGGTAATGTAGCCGACGATGGCGTCCCCCGGCAGCGGCTGGCAACAACCGGCCATCTGCGTGAGCAGGTTGCCGACACCCTGGATCTGCACCTCGTCGCGCTTGGCATGCCGGCTGGGCACGCTGGGACGCCGCGGAATCAGCTCCAGCTGCGGGCTGCCCCGCTCGGGCTCGGCCAGTTGCTGGGCATGGTTCATCACCTGCGCCAGGCGCAAGTCGGTGGCGCCCAGCGCGGCGAACAGGTCCTCGCTGGTCTTCAGGTTGCACTTCTCGGCAAGCTTCTCCATGTCCACCGGCGGCAGGTCGAGACGCGCGATCTCGCGCTCCAGCAGGGCCTTGCCGGCAATGATGTTCTGGTCGCGCGCCTGCAGCTTGAACCAGTGGACAATTTTCGCCCGTGCTCGGCTGGTGGTGACATAGCCGAGGTTGGCGTTCAACCAGTCACGGCTCGGTGCGCCGTTCTTGCTGGTGATGATCTCCACCTGCTCGCCGGTCTGCAGGCTGTAGTTGAGCGGCACGATGCGCCCGTTGACCTTGGCACCCCGGCAGTTGTGGCCAATCTGCGTGTGTACCCGATAGGCGAAGTCCAGCGGTGTCGCGCCCTTGGGCAGGTCAATGGCATGCCCGTCAGGGGTGAACACATAGACCCGGTCGGGTTCGATATCCACGCGCAACTGCTCGGCCAGGCCGCCGATGTCGCCCAGCTCCTCGTGCCACTCGAGCACCTGGCGCAGCCAGGCGATCTTTTCTTCGTAATGATCGGAGCCGGATTTGACATCGGTGCCCTTGTAGCGCCAATGCGCGCAGACCCCCAGCTCGGCTTCCTCGTGCATCGCGTGGGTCCGAATCTGGACTTCCAGCACCTTGCCTTCCGGAGCGATTACCGCGGTATGCAGGGAGCGGTAGCCGTTTTCCTTGGGGTTGGCGATGTAGTCATCGAACTCCTTGGGAATATGCCGCCACAGGCTGTGCACGATACCCAGGGTGGTGTAGCAATCACGCACCTCCGGAACCAGCACGCGCACCGCACGCACGTCGTAGATCTGACTGAACTGCAGGCCCTTCTTCTGCATCTTCCGCCAGATCGAATAAATGTGCTTGGCCCGCCCACTGATGTCGGCCTTGATACCGGCACTGTCCAGCTCGCCACGCAACTGGCTCATGACATCGTTGATGTATTGCTCGCGGTCGAGACGCCGCTCATGCAGCAGGGCGGCGATCTGCTTGTACTGCTGCGGCTCCAGGTAGCGGAACGAGAGGTCTTCCAGCTCCCACTTGATATGCCCGATGCCCAGCCGGTGCGCCAGCGGCGCGTAGATGTCGAACACTTCGCGGGCCACCCGGTAACGCTTGTCCTCGTCGGCGTCCTTGACCTCGCGGATGGCACAGGTACGTTCGGCCAGCTTGATCAGCGCCACGCGCACGTCATCGACCATGGCCACCAGCATCTTGCGCAGGTTATCGACCTGCGTCTGGGTGCCCAGCACCAGCGACTGGCGCGGATTGAGGCTGGCACTGATCGCCGCCATGCGCTGCACGCCATCGATCAGCTTGCTGACCACCGCACCGAAGCGTTTCTCCACCTCGACCAGGCTGGTTTTGCCCTCGCGCACCGCACGGTAGATGATCGCCGCCACCAGGCTGTCCTGATCGAGCTTGAGGTCGGCGAGAATCTCGGCGATCTGCAACCCGGTGCGGTAACTGGACACACCATCCTTCCAGATATTCTGCGCCGCCCGGGCCGCCGCCTCGGTGTCACGGGCAAACTCGCAGGCCTGGCGCAAGCCCTCGCGCTGCAGTGCCGGATCGAGGCTCTGCACGTAGTCGAGCCATGCCTCCAGATTGATGCTGCCGTCCTGATTGACCGGCTGCTGTGCCCTGACCTGTACCATGGGTGTTCCTTCTCTACAGCAGGCAGGCTTCTGCCAAAAACCAATAGGGTGTGACGTGCGCTAGGGCTGTCTGACAAACAGGGCCATGGCTTCGACATGCGCGGTCTGCGGAAACATGTCGATCATCCCGGCACGCTGCAGTCGATAGCCCTGCCCGGCCAATACTTGCGCATCGCGTGCCAAGGTGGCCGGATTGCACGATACATACAGCACGCGCTGCGCCCGCAGGGCCGCCATGTGCTGCACACAGGCCAACGCGCCATCGCGCGGTGGGTCGAGCAGCACGGCGGCAAAACCTTGCGCCGCCCAGGGCTGGCTGGCCAGCTCAGCGGCCAGATCAGACTGGTAAAACGCCAGGTTGTTCAGTTGGTTGTCACAGGCATTTTGTCGCGCCCGCTCGACCATGCTGGCCACCCCTTCAACCGCCACGACACTCGCCGCCCGGCGGGCCAGCGGCAAGGCGAAGTTGCCCAGGCCACAGAACAGATCCAATACCCGCTCATCAGGCTGGGGCGCCAGCCAGTCCAGCGCCTGCTCGATCATCGCCTGATTGAGCGGCGCATTGACCTGCACGAAATCACCGGGCTGATAACGCAACTCTAGATCACCCGGCTGCACCCGGTAGCCGAGCGGTGCCGGTTGGTCGGCCACGGGCTGCCCCTCGCCGTGCAGCCACAGCTGCGCCTGCTGCGCTGCACAAAACTGGCGCAAACGCTGCAGGTCGGCCTCGCTGAGTGCTGCCGTATGGCGCAGCAGCAGGGCCGTCTGACTGCCATGAAACAGCTCGACATGTCCCAGCGCGCGCGGCTTGTCCAGGCTGCGCAGCAACGCCGGCAGGCCATCCAGCAGGCGTTGCAGGGCCGGCACCAGTACCGGGCACTGTTCGACATCGACAATCGCCTGACTGGCCGCAGCCCGGAAGCCCACGGCCAGATGACGCTGCGCCGGGTCCCAGCGCACGGCCAGGCGCGCGCGCCGACGGTAGGCGAATTCCTCGCCGACCAGCGGTGCCGCCCACTGTTCAGGCTGCAGGCCCGCCTGGCGCTGCAACTGCTCGGCCAGGGTGCGTTGCTTGAGGGCTACCTGTTGGGCATGCGGCAGATGTTGCAGGGTGCAACCACCACACTGCCCGGCCAACGCACAGGGTGCCGGGCGGCGCAGGTCGCTGGCCTGCAGCACTTGCTCCACGCGTGCTTCCACCTGCTGACTGCGTGCCGCCAGCACGCGCGCCTGTACCTGCTCGCCGGGCAGCGCGCCACTGACGAACCAGGTGCGTCCCTCGGCATGGGCAATGCCCCGGCCATCATGGGCCAGTCGTTCAATGCTGAGTATCTGCTTCTTGCCCACCGGCAGGCTGCTGCCCCGCGAGCCACCCGCCGGTTGCAGGCGCAGCCCGGAACTACGCTTGGCCATGCAGGCTCCCCGCGGCACCCGCCGCTACGTCAAGGCGCGTCATAAATGCCACTGGACAGGTAACGATCACCCCGGTCGCAAATGATCGCGACCATTACCGCATCGCGCACTTCCTGGGCCAGACGCAACATGGCTGCCACCGCACCGCCCGAGGAGACGCCACAGAAGATGCCTTCCTCGCGTGCCAGACGACGCATGACCTGCTCGGCTTCCGCCTGGCCCATGTCGATGACCCGGTCGACCCGGCTGGCCTCGAAGATGCTCGGCAGATAAGCCTCCGGCCAACGACGGATACCGGGAATGGCCGCGCCTTCCTGCGGTTGCAGGCCGATGATCTGTACCGCCGGATTCTGCTCCTTGAGGAAGCGCGAAACGCCCATGATGGTTCCGGTGGTGCCCATCGAACTGATGAAATGGGTGATTTCGCCGTGGCTCTGCCGCCAGATTTCCGGGCCGGTGGTCAGGTAGTGCGCTTCGGGATTGTCGCCATTGGCGAACTGGTCGAGCACCTTGCCCTTACCCTCGGCCTGCATGGCCAACGCCAGGTCACGCGCGGTTTCCATGCCATCGACCAGAATCAGCTCGGCCCCGTAGGCGCTCATCGCCGCCTTGCGCTCGGCGGTGGAGTTGCTGGGCATGATCAGAATCATCCGATAGCCCTTGATCGCCGCGGCCATGGCCAGGGCGATCCCGGTATTGCCGGACGTAGCCTCGATCAGCGTGTCACCGGGGCGAATGTCGCCACGCAGTTCGGCACGGCTGATCATCGACAGAGCCGGACGATCCTTGACCGAACCGGCCGGGTTGTTGCCCTCCAGCTTGACCAGCAGGGTATTGCTCGGATGGCCACCGAGGCGCTGCAGGCGCACCAGCGGCGTATTGCCGATGCAGTCGGCAATGGTGGGGAAATGCAGGGTCATGACAGCTTCGCAATCCGGCGGAGAAAGGCGCACATGATAGCGGCAAACGTGAGCCGGCCATATGACTGCCGGCCAATTCAGTGCTAGTCGGCCGCCGGCAGGCGCAGCATCAGGCGCAGGCCCGCGCAGCCGTTTTCCGCCCACAGCGCACCACCCTGCAACTCGATATTGCGCCGGGCAATCGCCAGGCCCAGGCCATAGCCCTCGCCTCCCGGGCGCTCGGCCTGGAGTCGGGTGAAAGGTCGGAAGATGCTTTCCAGGGCATCCACCGCCACGCCACCGCCCTGATCCTCGATACACAGCAGCCAGTCGTCAGCCTGCCGCTCACCACTCAGGGTAACCTGCCCGTTATCCGGGGAATGGCGGATGGCGTTGCGCAGGATGTTCTCCAGCGCCTGGGCCAGGCTGTTGAGATGCCCCAGCACCTGGCAGCCCTCGGGCAACCGACAAGGCAGGCGCGCGGCCTGCCAACCACTTTCAAAACAGGCATCCTCGACCAGCACCTGCCACAACTCACGGAGCGACACGGCCTGCAGCGGCAACTGCGGGCGCTCGCTGTCCAGCCAGACCAGCTCCAGGGTGGCATCCACCAACTGCTGCATGCCCTGTACTTCGCGGTCCAGGCGCTGGCGCAACGCATCCAGCTCGCCGGCAGCCTCGCCTGCCACACGCAGGCGACTGAGCGGCGTACGCAGCTCGTGAGACAGATCACGCAGCAACTGGCGCTGGAAGTTCAGGCTGCCCTGCAGGCGTGCCGTCATATGATCGAAGGCGCGCGCCAACTCGCCCAGTTCATCCTGGCGACGACTCAACGCCCGCGTTCCCCGCCAATCCAGACGGTTACCGCGCAAGGCATTGGCCTGGGCCTGCAACTGGCGCAGCGGCGCCAGCAGCAGACGATACAGCGCCACGCACAACAGCAGGCTGAGCAACAGGGGTAACAAGCCATGAATCAGCCACTGCAACCAGGGATTGAACCCTTCGGGCAAAAAGCGCAGCGGCAACTGCATGACCAACCTGCCCTGCTCAGGCTGCTCGGCAAAGGGCAGGCTGAGATAGGGCAAGCCGCGTTGACGCGGACTCATCGGCCAATCGACGCCACGCAGGAAGGTCAACTGCTGGTACTGCAGCGGGCTCAACGCCTGGCTGCCCAATGGCTGTAGATTCGCGCCCAGCACACTGGCCCAGCCGGCCTCCCGCTCGGCCAGCCGAGCCAGCCAGGCATCCACACCGGCCGGGCCGGACTGTTGCCAGGCCTGTTCGGCCTCAACGGCGTACTGGCGCAGCTGCGCCTGCGCCTCCTCGCTTAGGTGAAAGGACTGCTGCGCCAGGCGCCCACCCCAGATCCAGCTCAGCCACACCACCAGCAGGCAGAAGCTGGCCAGTAGCAGGGCCAGTCGCCAGAACAATGAATGTCGACCGGGAAGCACCTCAATGCACCTGGCTGCTGAACAGGTAGCCGCGTCCCCATACCGTTTGCAAGCGCTCGACGGGGTAGTCAAGGCGTGCCAGCTTGCGACGCACATGACTGACATGCATGTCCAGGCTGCGGTCATGCTGCGAATAGCTGCGCTGCAAGACCTGTTGGTAGAGGAAGGCCTTGCTCAGGACCTCGTCGGCATGTGCCAGCAACACCTCCAGCACACGGTACTCACTGGCCGTCAAACCCGCCCACTGCCCCTGGTAGCGCACATCGCCACGCTGTTCGTCGAGACACAGGCCGGCGTACTCGCTGCGTACTTGCCGGGTCTGGCGCTCGTAGGCGACCCGCCGCAACACCGCGGCAATGCGCACGGCCATTTCCTCGAGGCTGAATGGCTTGGCCAGGTAGTCGTCGGCGCCCTGGCTGAAGCCGGCAATACGCTGCTGCTCAGCGCCCAGCGCCGACATCATGATCACCGGCACCGCACTGCGCTGCCGCAGGCTGGCAAGGAATGCCAGGCCGTCCTGCCCCGGCAGCAGGATATCCATCAGCAGCAGGTCGAACGGCTGTGCGGCAAGACGCTGGCGCGCACTCTGGGTGTCCGCGCAATGCTCGACGGTAAATCCCCGGCGACGCAGGTCATCACACAACGGACCAGCCAACAGCGGGTCATCCTCAACCGCCAGAATGCGCGCAGTAGGAGACAGATACATATGCAAACCTAAATGCAAATACTTTCAACTTATTTACTATGCCAAAAACCGCTGCAGATTCCTATGCACGGACTGGCTAAACTGCACCCAGACCTCAGGGAGTAGCTAACGTGTTCAAGGATCTTGGCATCAAGGGCCGGGTAGTCATGCTGACCCTGCTGCCCAGTTGTCTGCTGGCATTGCTGCTGGGGGGATATTTCTCCTGGCTGCACTTCCAGCAGCTGCATGCGCAACTGCAGCAACGTGGCAACCTGCTCGCCGAGCAGATCGCCCGCGACACTGCGCGCCCCCTGCAGCGCCAGGATTTGCCACGCCTGCAGGAAATCATCCAGCAGGCCTTGCAACAGGACGATGTCCGCGCCTTGCGCCTCAGCGATCCGCAGCGCATACCCTTGCTGCAAGCTGGCCCACGCCTGCAGCCCAGCCAGGCGCCGACCCAGGGCTGGCACAGGGTTGCCACCGGTAACGGCGAAGCCTGGCGCCTGTTGCTACCGATCCTCGATCAGCACCTGAGCACTACTCCGACACGGGGTGAGGAGCAGTTGCTGGGCTGGCTGGAACTGGAACTGTCCCAGGAGCACGCCCTGCTGCTTGGCTATCGCCATCTGCTCGGTGCCTTGCTGTTCAGCCTCGCCGCCTTGCTCGGCGGCACCCTGCTGGCCCTGCGCCTGGGCCGCGCCATCGAGCAGCCGCTGCAACATATCCAGCAAGGCGTAGCACGCCTTAGCGAGGGCCATCTGGATACCCGCCTGCCCCATCTGGGCAGCCATGACCTGGATGCATTGGTCAGCGGCATCAACCGCATGGCGGAAAGCCTGCAGGACGCCCAGGAAGAGCTGTACAACAGCATCGAGCAGGCCACCGAGGACGTTCGGCAGAATCTGGAAACCATCGAGATCCAGAACATCGAACTGGACCTGGCGCGCAAGGAAGCCCTGGAAACCAGTCGCATCAAATCCGAATTCCTCGCCAACATGAGCCATGAGATACGCACTCCGCTCAACGCCATGCTCGGTTTCACCCAGCTCCTGCAAAAGAGCAGCCTGACAGCACGACAGCGCGACTACCTGGATACCATCGAGGAGTCGACCAACAACCTGCTGGCGATCATCAACGGCGTCCTCGACATCTCGAAGATCGAAGCCGGACGGCTGATCCTCGATAACAGCCCGTTCAACCTGCGCGATCTGATCCAGGACTGTCTCACCGTATTTGCCCCCAACGCGCATGCCAAGCATCTGGAACTGATCTGCCTGGTCTACCGCGACACTCCGCTGCACCTGCTTGGCGACTCGCTGCGCCTGCGCCAGGTACTCAGCAACCTGATCAGCAATGCCATCAAGTTCACCGAGCACGGTGACATCGTGGTTCGCGCCATGCTCGAAGACCTGCATGACGACCGTGCGCAATTGCGCATCAGCGTGCAAGACAGCGGTATCGGGGTGACCGAACAGGACCAGCAGCAGTTGTTCCGCGCCTTCAGCCAGGCCGACAACTCGCTGACTCGCCAGGCTGGCGGCAGCGGCCTGGGCCTGGCCATTTCCAAGCAACTGATCGAGCTGATGGGCGGTGAAATTGGCCTGGAAAGTGTTCCTGGCCAAGGTGCGGAGTTCTGGATCAGCCTCAGCCTGCCGTTGGCCCGCGCAGACGCCGAAGACCTTGCCGGACAACTGGCTGGACGCCGCAGCATCATGCTGGAAGCCCATCCATTGGCCGCCCAGGCGCTGCAACACCAACTGGAAGATTGTGGCCTGCAGGTACAGCTGGCCAGCAGCCTGACGGACCTGCTCGAACAGGTCGGCCGCGCCGCCAGCAGCGCCGAGCCCATCGCCTGCGCCGTCATCGCCGCGCGCCTGGCCGAACTGCCGGCCAACCAGTTGGCCCGGCATGTCCAGCAACTGCGCCAGCTCAACTGCCAGACACTGGTCCTGTGCCCTACCAACGAACAGGCCAGCTACCAGCAGCAGGTGGATGAGCAACTGCCGGTGCTGGGCAAACCACTGTGCACCAGCAAATTGCAGAAAACCCTGGCCGCGCTGCTTACCGGACATACCCCGGGCGCCCAGCACGGCCCATTGCTACCCGGCATCACCCTCGATGTACTGTGCGTCGATGACAATCCAGCCAACCTGCGCCTGGTGAAAACCCTGCTGGAAGACCTCGGCGTACGCGTCTGCGCGGTAGAGGGCGGCCAGCAGGCCGTGGACGCCTGCGCCCAGCAACATTTCGACCTGATCTTCATGGACGTGCAGATGCCCGGCATGGATGGTCGGCAGGCCACGCAACTGATTCGCCAGCAGGAACAGCACAGCGGACGCAGCACGACCCCCATCGTTGCGCTGACCGCGCACGCCCTGCATGATGAAAAACGTCAGCTGCTGCAAAGCGGCATGGACGATTACCTGAGCAAACCCATCAGTACCCGACAACTTAGCCAGACCCTGCTCAAGTGGAGCAGCCAGCACCTCACGCACAGCGTGGTGCCGACCGACCAGCCACTGCCGGACCTCAGCGCACTGCCCCTGTTCGATGCCGAGGAAGGCCTGCGCCTGGCCGCCGGCAAGACCATGCTGGCCGCCGACATGCTCGACATGCTGCTCGGCGGCCTGGCCGACGATCGCACAGCGATCCGCCAGGCGCGTGAGGACAATGCCCGCGAGCTGCTGCTGGAACGCGTGCATCGCCTGCACGGCGCAACCCGCTATTGTGGCGTGCCGCAGTTACGCCAAGCCTGCCAGCACTGCGAAACCCTGCTCAAGCAGAATGCCCCGGAAAGCGGCGCCGCCCTGGATACCCTCGACCAGGCCATTGCGGCCCTGCTGGACAACGCCGGCCAACTGAGCTCACCACACCCTGCATGAGGCAACCACCATGCGCGTCATTCTGTTCAGCAGCCAGGCTTATGACCAGGCCAGCTTTACCGCCGCCGAAGCGGACAGTGGACTGCAACTGCACTTTCACAGCAGCCGCCTGGATGTCAGCACCGCGGCCCTGGCCCAAGGCTACGAGGTGGTCTGCCCATTCATCAACGACCAGCTCGACGCCACGGTGCTTACCCAGCTGCACGCCGGGGGCACACGACTGATCGCCCTGCGCTCGGCAGGCTACAACCATGTCGACCTGGCCGCAGCGCAGCGCCTGGGGCTCTGCGTGGTGCGCGTGCCGGCCTATTCGCCACACGCCGTGGCCGAGCATGCCCTGGCCCTGATCCTGGCACTCAACCGGCATGTCCACCGCGCCTACAACCGCACCCGCGAGGGCGACTTCAGCCTGCATGGGCTGATTGGCTTCGACATCGCCGGCAAGACCGTGGGCATCGTCGGCTGCGGACAGATCGGCCTGGTGTTTGCCCGTTTGATGCAGGGCTTCGGCTGCCAGCTGCTGGCTTTTGACCCCCAGCCCGACCCAGCCTTCACCGTGCTGGGCGGGCGCTATGTGGAACTTGATGAGCTATTTGCCGACAGCGACATTATCAGCCTGCACTGCCCGCTCAACACGCACAGCCATCACCTGGTCGACGCTGCACGCCTGGCGCGCATGAAGCGCGGCGCCATGCTGATCAACACCGGACGCGGCGCGCTGATCGATACCCCGGCCCTGATCGGCGCCCTGAAAAGTGGCCAACTCGGCTATCTGGGCCTGGATGTCTACGAGGAGGAAGCCCAGCTGTTCTTCGCCGACCGCTCCGATCTGCCACTGCAGGACGACGTGCTGGCACGCCTGCTGACGTTCCCCAACGTGATCATCACGGCACACCAGGCTTTTCTCACCCACGAAGCCCTGGCAGCCATTGCCCGTACCACGCTGGACAACATCCGCCACTGGCAGGCCGGCCAGCCGCGCAACCAGGTGCAGGCCTGAAAGCCTATTTGTCGCTTGGCAGGGCGCGGACAGGCCACTAGCATCTGTGTCTTTCCCGCCGCCCGGACCCACCTGCGCCATGGCCGAACACGATTTTCGCTACAGCCTGCTTTCTCCCCAGCACACTCTGACCGAGTGCCGTGCCCTGTCCCCTGGACACTACCAGGTCACCGGCAACGGCGCCTCGATCCAGGCCGGCGATACCCTGTTGGTCACGCTCAAGGGCAGTCGTGAGCTGTTCATGCGCCTGCAGGTGGAAAAAGTACGCCACCTGATCAACCCGCCCGGACAGTGGCTGGCGGTAACCCGCGGGCCATCCTTCCGCGAGTTGGCTATCCTCAACTGGCAGGTGCATTGCGACAGCTGCCAGCGCGTCCTCGATTTCGAATTTGCCGTGGATGCCAGCCTTGGCGAAGCGGCACGCCCCACCGCCGCCAACGCACGCCTGGCCGAACTGGGCTGGCACAGCCAGCAACAACAGCACCTGTGCCCTGCCTGCCACACGGAGAACCACGCATGAGCCGTCATTTCGCCTGCCTACTGGCCGTCGCCCTGCTCGGCGGTTGCGCCAGTCAACCCGATGGCCTGCCCGAAGAGCGCGCCCTGCGCGTGGAATGGATCGGCGAACGACCACTGATTGATCGCAGCCACCTGACCATTACCCTGGGTGCCGATGGCCGCGCCTATGGCACCGCAGGCTGCAACCACTGGTTCGCCAGCTACCAGCTGCACGGTCAGCACCTGCGTTTTGCGCAGCCCGGAAGCACGCGCAAGCTCTGCGCGCCGGCATTGATGGAACAGGAACAGCGCTTTCTGGAAGCCCTGAGCCAAGTCGAACGCTGGGATATCTCGCCGATCGAGCAAATCCGCCTGTGGCCGGCCAACGGCAAGCCGATCCGCCTATGGCCCGAACGCCCCTGAAAGCACAACCCACCTAGAACAGCTCCAGCTGCTGCAAACGTGTGCGCCGGTCAACCAGGCGCACACCCAGGCCCAGCAGCCGCACCGGCTTGTTGCCCCGGGCAAAGGCCGCGTTGAGGAGCAGCGCATAGCTCTGCGCATCGTGTCCGGCCCCGGCCTGCTCCAGAGTAGTCTGGGTAAAGTCGTGAAACTTCACTTTGACGAACGGCTTGCCGGCCAGATAGCGGCTGTCCAGCCGGGCCATGCGTCGCTGCAAGCTTTCCAGCAGTGCCGGCAGCTGCGCCAGGCAACTGCTCAGGTCGGGCAGATCCTTGTCAAAGGTATGTTCGACACTCACCGACTGACGCGTGCTGTCCGCCTGCACCGGTCGCTCGTCGCGGCCACGCGCCAATTGGTAGAGACGCTCGCCAAAACGCCCGAACTCGCGCAGCAAATCCAGACGCGACCACTCCTGCAGGTCGGCACAAGTTTGCAAGCCAAGGCGCGCCATGCGCTCCGCGGTGACCTTGCCCACGCCATGCAGTTTGGCCACCGGCAAGGTCGCGACAAAGTCGGCCACCTGCTCTGGAGTAATCACGAATAGTCCGTCGGGCTTGCGCCAGTCGCTGGCAATCTTGGCCAGAAACTTGTTCGGCGCCACGCCCGCCGACACGGTGATCTGCAACTGGCTGCGAATGCGCTGACGCATCTCCTCGGCCATGCGCGTGGCACTGCCGGCACAATGCGGACTGTCACTGACGTCCAGATAGGCCTCATCCAGCGACAGCGGCTCGATCAGTTCGCTGTAATCACGCAGGATGGTGTGTATTTCCTGCGACACAGCCTTGTAGACCTCCATGCGCGGCTTGACGATCTGCAGGTCCGGGCACAGCTTGAGCGCCTGCGCGCTGGACATGGCCGAGCGCACCCCCCAGGCGCGCGCCTCGTAATTGCAGGTAGCAATCACCCCACGACGCTCCGCAGGACCACCTACGGCCAGCGGCCGACCACGCAAGACAGGATCGTCGCGCATCTCGATGGCAGCGTAAAAACAGTCGCAGTCAACGTGAATGATCTTGCGCACAGCGCCTCCTGCAAAACGCCACAGGCCAGGCATGGCGCGGCCTGGCGGAAGCTCAGTGTATCACTGGCAGCAGCTAAGCCTCTGAACAAAATAGCTTTTTTCACAAGAACAGGTTGACAGAGCGCCGCCTGTACGTAGAATGGCCGGCGCGGGATGGAGCAGTCTGGTAGCTCGTCGGGCTCATAACCCGAAGGTCGTAGGTTCAAATCCTGCTCCCGCAACCAGTTTTATCGGAAAGCCACTCTTCGGAGTGGCTTTTTCGTTTTCGCGCTCTTGATTCAATCAATTTATCAATTCGCAAATATCGATTGACAAAGCACAAGCAATCGATAGAATGGCCGCCGCGGGATGGAGCAGTCTGGTAGCTCGTCGGGCTCATAACCCGAAGGTCGTAGGTTCAAATCCTGCTCCCGCAACCAGTTTAGTGCCAGGCCCTGACTGCAACCCAGTCAGGGCCTGGTTTTTTTATTGAACCTTGAAAAGCGTGCATTGCCCGCCTGGTTCATCTCACTTCGCCGATGCGCGATCTTCGCCCAGTCAGTTGCTTGCACAGTGCTGGACGAATCCGCAGCCGCCTGCCAGGGCCTTGCCTGGTCGCGGCCAGCCTGTCACGCAACTGACGCATCGCGCTGCTAGCGTTCCTCTCACGCACAACACAGGCCCAGGCCCGACGTGCCGCACAGGGACCCGCCGGAAAGGCTCCATCCGGGAACTTTTCCGCCACCCACCGCTCCGACAAGGACTATCCGGCTCACCTCGCCGGTTCGGACGGAACAATCGCGACCACAAGTCGCCTTGCACTCTTAAAGGAATACCGCATGTCTATCCAACAACAAGCACAACGTGCCATCCATACCCTGCACCAGGCCTTCGCCCCCATGCAGTGCCTGATCGCCGCACAAAGCCGCAAGGGCAGCTTCAGCTTCACACTGCTCGACGCCCAGGGCGTGGCCCGCCGCAGCGAGCGCCTCTACCCCGAGCACTTTGCCGACCAGCAACGTCTGCAGGCCGTGATTGAACGGACCCGCCAGTCGTTGCGCGCCTGAGCATCCGTTAAGCCTCAGTTAAGCCAGCTCGACTAAGCTGGGAACCCCCCTCCCGAGGATTGTCCTATGAGCTGGAAAAATACCCCCGCACGCTACGGTCACCTGTCCATTGCCCTGCACTGGCTGATGCTGCTGTTATTCATCGGCGTCTACGCCTGCATCGAATTGAAAGGCAACTTTCCCAAGGGCAGCGAACCCCGCGAACTGCTCAAACAGTGGCACTTCATGCTGGGACTGAGCATTTTTGCCCTGGTCTGGCTGCGCCTGGCGGCGCGCCTGATTGCGCCGACGCCGGCCATCGTCCCACCACTGCCGCGCTGGCAGGCCCGTGTCGCCAACCTGATGCACCTGGCGTTGTACGGCCTGATGATCGGCGCGCCGCTAGCCGGCTGGATGATCCTCAGCGCCGCCGACAAACCGATCCCCTTCTACGGCCTGCAACTGCCCGCCCTGATCGCCCCCGACCAACAACTGGCCGGGCAGATCAAGGAAGCCCACGAGCTGTTTGGCCAGTTCGGCTACCTGCTGATTGGCGGACATGCCCTAGCCGCGCTGGTGCATCACTACCTGCAGCGCGACAACACCTTGACCCGCATGCTCCCCACCCGCCGCAGCCACTGAAGCGCGACGGCAGACGGCGCTGGTCAAGCGCGGCCGGCGCCGCTAGAATTGCGCGCTTTTTGATCAGCCGCGCCGTTGGCGCCTGCCACGTCCGCCAGAGGTATCCATGACCAGCACCTCCTCGCCGAAAGTCGGCTTTGTTTCCCTTGGCTGCCCCAAGGCCACGGTCGACTCCGAGCGCATCCTCACCCAGCTGCGCCAGGAGGGTTACCAGATCGTGCCCACCTACGAGGACGCCGATGTGGTGGTGGTCAACACCTGTGGCTTCATCGACAGCGCCAAGGCCGAGTCACTGGACACCATCGGCGAGGCCATCGCCGAGAATGGCAAGGTCATCGTCACCGGCTGCATGGGCGTGGCCGAGGATGCCATCCGCAATGTGCATCCCAGCGTACTCGCGGTGACCGGCCCGCAGCAGTACGAGCAGGTGGTGCAGGCGGTGCATGAAGTGGTACCGCCGAAGATCGACCACGATCCGTTTGTCGACCTGGTTCCACCGCAGGGCATCAAGCTGACCCCGCGCCACTATGCCTATCTGAAGATTTCCGAAGGCTGCAACCACAGCTGCAGCTTCTGCATCATCCCCTCGATGCGCGGCAAGCTGGTCAGCCGCCCGGTCGGCGAGGTGCTCTCCGAAGCCGAACGCCTGGTCAAGGCCGGCGTCAAGGAAATCCTGGTGATCAGCCAGGACACCAGCGCCTATGGCGTCGACCTCAAGTACAAGATGGACTTCTGGGACGGCCAGCCGATCAAGAGCCGCCTGCTCGAACTCTGCGAAGCCCTTGGCAAGATGGGTGTGTGGGTACGCCTGCACTATGTCTACCCCTACCCGAATGTCGACGACCTGATTCCACTGATGGCCGCCGGGAAGATCCTTCCTTACCTGGACATCCCCTTCCAGCACGCCAGCCCCAAGGTACTCAAGGCCATGAAGCGCCCGGCCTTCGAGGATCAGACCCTGCAGCGCATCAAGCGCTGGCGAGAGATTTGCCCCGAGTTGACCATCCGCTCCACCTTCATCGTTGGCTTCCCCGGCGAAACCGAGGAAGACTTCCAGTACCTGCTCGACTGGCTGAGCGAAGCGCAGCTGGATCGTGTCGGCTGTTTCCAGTACAGCCCGGTAGACGGTGCCCCGGCCAACGAGCTGGGCCTGGAGCCGGTAGCCGACGAAATCAAGCAGGCCCGTTGGGAGCGCTTCATGGCCCATCAGCAGGCCATCAGCGCACAGCGCCTGCAAGCCAAGATTGGCCGCGAGATCGAAGTGCTGGTCGATGAAGTGGACGAGGAAGGCGCCGTGGCGCGCTCCTGGGCGGACGCGCCGGAAATCGACGGTAGCGTGTTCATCGACGCGCCCCAGCTGCAACCAGGTGACAAGGTACGCGTGCGCATCGTCGATGCCGACGAATACGACCTGTGGGCCGAGCTGGTCTGAAGCCTCACCGCTGAACCTGAGGGCCGGCCGTGTCGGCCCTGTTCCATTGCCAGCCGGGTGACTCTCCCCGGCACCGAGAGCCTGCATGTCTGAGACCCAACGCCTGTCCAAGCGCCTGATCGCCCTGCTCGGCTGTTCGCGCCGCGAAGCCGAGTTGTACATCGAGGGTGGCTGGGTCACGGTCGACGGCATCGTGGTCGACCAGCCGCAATTTGCCGTCGGCAACCAGCAGGTCAGCCTGCTGCCGGGAGCACGCGCCGAAGCCCTGCCGGAAGTGAGCCTGTTGTGGCATCAACCCGCTCTGCCTGATAGCCAGGGCGAGCTACGCGATAACCAGCACTGGGCGGATGATCCCAGCCCGCTGCGGCCCCTCAAGGCACATCTCAAGCGTCAGCAGCAGACCCTGCCGCTGCCCGCCGGGGCCTCCGGCCTGGTGCTGTTCAGTCAGGACTGGCGAACCCTGCGCAAGCTGCGCGAAGACGCTGCCCGCCTGGAGCAGGAATTCATTGTCGCGGTGCGTGGCGAGCTGGCTCCCGGCGGACTGGAGCGCCTGCGCCAGGGTATCTCGTGGCAAGGCCGCCCGCTGCCACGCTGCAAGGCCAGCTGGCAGAACGAAAGCCATCTGCGTCTGGTCCTCAAGCAGCCCGGCGAGCATTGCCTGCAGCAACTGTGCGCGAGCGTAGGCCTGCATGTCGCCGCGCTGAAACGCATCCGCGTCGGCGGCGTCAGCATGGGCAAACTGCCGGCCGGGCAATGGCGCTACCTGGGCGAACGCGAGCGCTTCTAGCCCTGCGACCGACGGTCGCACGATTCCTGACCGAGGCGCCAATCGGTAAGATGCGCCATCGTTCGCCGACCCAATGGAATCGACACCATGAGCAATACCCGCGAATTTGCCGCCATGCCGGATGCCCAGGGCTTCTTCGGCCCCTATGGTGGCCAGTACGTTCCGCCCGAACTGAAACAGGCCATGGACGACATCAACCGCGCCTATGAGGAAATCCGCCAGCGCGCCGATTTCCAGGAAGAACTGGCCAGCCTGTTCGCCGACTATGTCGGCCGCCCCAGCCCGATCTTCCACGCCCGCCGTCTGTCCAGTCAGCTGGGTGGCGCGCAGATCCATCTGAAGCGCGAAGACCTCAATCACACCGGCGCCCACAAGATCAATCACTGCCTGGGCGAGGCCCTGCTGGCCAAGTTCATGGGCAAGCAGAAAGTCATCGCCGAAACTGGCGCCGGACAGCATGGCGTGGCGCTGGCCACCGCTTGCGCATTGGTCGGCATTCCCTGCGAGATCCACATGGGCCAGGTGGACATCGAGAAGGAACACCCCAACGTCACCAAGATGAAGATCCTCGGCTGCAAGCTGGTGCCAGTGACTCGCGGTGCGGCAACCCTCAAGGAAGCGGTGGACAGTGCCTTCGAGGAATACCTCAAGGACCCGCACAACTACATCTACGCCATCGGCTCGGTGGTCGGCCCGCATCCGTTCCCGAAGATGGTCCGCGATTTCCAGGCCATCATCGGCAACGAGGCACGCGAGCAGTTTCTCAGCCGGCATGGTCGCCTGCCTGACTATGTGAGCGCCTGTGTGGGCGGTGGCTCCAACGCCATGGGCATGTTCACCGCGTTCCTCGCCGATGAGGCTGTCAACCTGGTCGGCGTGGAACCTGCCGGCGAAGGGCTGGAGCGCGAAGGCCGACATTCGGCCACGCTGAGCAAAGGTAAGCCCGGCCAGTTGCATGGCATGGCCTGCTACGTGCTGGAAGATGCCCAGGGCCAGCCGGCCGCCGTACACTCGATCGCCTCCGGGCTGGATTACCCCGGGGTCGGCCCGCAGCACAGCTACCTGAAGGATATTGGCCGGGTCAGCTACCAGACCGCCACCGACCAGGAATGCCTGGAGGCCTTCATGACCCTGTCGCGCGTGGAAGGCATCATCCCCGCGCTGGAAAGTGCGCATGCCGTGGCCTGGGCCATGCGCGTCGCGCCCAGCCTGGCAGCCAACCAGCACATCCTGGTCAACCTGTCCGGGCGTGGCGACAAGGATGCCGACTACGTCGCCAATCTGCTCGGTCTGTAGCCCTCCGCCACGGCAAGCGGCTCGACCGGCGCCGCGCCGCGGGGTATAAAATCGCCCCCGGCGCAGCGCGCCCCATCAAGGATGATCCATGCACCCTGTCTTCCCCGCCGCTTCGCTACTGGCCGTTCTGCTCCTGCTGGGCAGCGCTCTGAGCCACGCCGGTGAACCGGCTAGCCAGTGTTTCGGCAGCACCGCGGCAGGACGCCTGGAAAACGGCTGGGCATTGCCCAGCGAAGGGCCAAACTTCCAGGCCTATAGCCAGTTGGCGGCACTCGCCGGACGCACCTACGTACACAGCCGGGTGCATGCCGTGGTGGTCGATGCCTACGCCCGCCTGCAGCAGAGCGCGCCCGAGGTACGCTACGTCTACGGCGAGACGGGTTGGCGGGAAGGCGGTCCCTTTGCCCCGCACAAAACCCACCAGAACGGCCTGTCCGTCGACTTTTTTGTCCCCGTGCGCAATGCCCAGGGCGACAGCGCGCTGTTGCCCATCGGCCTGGACAATCGCCTGGGCTACGACATCGAGTTCGACCAGCAGGGCCGTTATGCCGCCCTGCACATCGACTACCCGGCCATGGCCCGGCAACTCTGGGCCCTGCACGCCGCCGCGCGCCAGCAGGGTATCGCCATCCAGCGAGTGATCTTCGACCCAGTGCTGCTCGCCCAACTACTGGCCAGCAAGGAAGGCCGCGGCCTGGACAAGGTCATGTACTTCTCACCCAACAAGCCCTGGGTGCGCCATGACGAGCACTACCACATCGACTTCCAGCTGCCCTGCAAGCCTTAGCCGGCCATTACCTGGACAGCGGCGCTGGGCAACGGCCTGGCAGCCAGGCTCAATCCTCCAGTAAGGCCCGCAACAGCGCCAGACTGGCCTGCTGGCGCTGGCTGTCGCGGTAGAGCAGGCCTACCTGCAAGGCGATCGGCGGCTCGCTGATCGGCTTCCACAACAGCTGCTGGTTGGCATGCAGGCGCTGGGCACGGGCCGGCAGTACGCTGGCCAGGCCGGTGTGCGCCAGGCTGTCGAGAATCCCGGCAATATGGTTGAGTTCGGCGCGCAACTGAGGTCGTCGCCCCTCGCGGGCCAGCTGTTCCTGCCAGACCTGGCGCACCCGGAACTCCTCGCCCAGCAACAGCATCGGCTGCTCGGCGGCCTGCGCCAGCGACACCTTGCGAAAGGCCTGCAGCGCATGCCCGGGCGCCACCACCAGCTGCAGCTCGTCCTCGTAGAGCAGCTGCCCATGCAGGGCGGCCTGGCGCGGCGGCAGGTAGCTGATGCCGATGTCCAGGCTGCCGGCCAGCAGGCGTCGTTCGATCTCCGCCGCCGACAGCTCATGGATCTGCACCAGCCAATGCGGCTGACGCTGCTGTAAGCGTTCCAGCAAAGCTGGCACCAGGCTGGCATTGACCGTTTGCAAAACCCCCAGGGCCAGGGTCTGGCTGGCCTGCCCGCGAAACACCTGCAGCGCCTCGCGGGTACGTTCGGCAGCGCGCAGCAGTTCCCGGGCATGGCCATACAGGCTGTGCGCCGCCAGCGTGGGGCTGAGCCCACGCCCCTGGCGCTGAAACAGCTCCACCTGCAGGTCCTCCTGCAAATGCCGCATCTGCTGCGAGAGCGCCGGTTGCGACAGACACAACCGTTCGGCGGCGCGCCCGACATGGGCTTCCTCGTAGAGCGCGACGAAATAGCGCAACTGGCGCAAATCCATAAGCATCCCTTATGAAAAAAACTGCTATTTCCAAATAGTAGCTGAGCGAGCCGACTTTTAGACTGCCTTGAAAACCAGCTATCCAGTAGCCATCCAGCGAACCACGCGCGGGGTCATCATGCAGATTTGCGGCGTTTACTTAGGAAAAACCAAAGAAATTTACCCAGGCCTGGTCAGCGCCATCGACAAGCAGGCGGCTCTCGGCGAGCTCTGGCTGGACAACCTCGGCCTGCGTGGCGACGAGCAGGCCGACAGCCGCGTGCATGGCGGCAGCGAGCGTGCACTGCATCACTACCCGGCCGAGCACTACGCGTACTGGCAGCAGCACTTCCCCGCACAGGCCTGGCAGGCGCCGGCCTTTGGGGAAAATCTTTCCAGCCTGGGCCTTGTGGAAAGCCAGGTGTGTATCGGCGACATTTTCAGCTGGGGCGAAGCCGTGCTGCAGGTCAGCCAGCCCCGCTCGCCCTGCTACCGCCTGTGGCGGCGCTGGAACCTCGCCGAGCTGCCCCAGCTCATGCAGGACAACGGCCGGTGCGGCTGGCTATACCGCGTGCTGCAGCCGGGATGGGTCAGTGCCACGGCGCGCTGGCAGCGGCTGCAGGGCGATGGCCAGCGCCTGAGCGTGGCCGAAGCCCTGCATCACTACTTGCAGGCTCCGTTGCAGCGCGACGGCCTGCAGCGCCTGGCCGACTGCGCCACCCTGACCCCGCGCTGGCGCCAGACCGCCGCCGAGCGCCTGCGCAGCGGCGGCATCGAAGACTGGCAGCGACGCCTCACCGGCATAGCCAGCGAGGCGAGGCAATGAGCGACTACCAGATCAGCCTGTATGCCCAGGACGTGCTACTGACCTGCATGCCGGTCAGCGCCCGCCACTACCCGACGCTGCTGGCCCTGCTGCGCCAGCACTTTAGCGAACATCAGGGCTTTACCCTGCAGGTACAGCGCCGCCACGAGGTACGCCGACTGATCGAGCAGGGGCCGACTGGCATTCGCCTGCTCGGCGTGGACTATCACCTGGAGACGGTTACCGATGAACAGCCCTGAGCCACACCACTACCTGATGCAGACCTGCCAGCGCCCGCCACAGTGCTTCGTCACCGGCCAGGGCTCCTGGCTGGAAGATCAGCAGGGGCGCCGCCTGCTCGACTTCACCCAGGGCTGGGCAGTCAACAGCCTAGGGCACAGCCCGCAGGCAGTGGTCCAGGCGCTCTGCACGCAGGCCGGCCAACTGATCAACCCCGGCCCCGGCCTGTACAACGCCCCGGCGCTGGCCCTCGCCGCGCGACTCTGCCAGGCCACGGGGTTCGACCAGGCGTATTTCCTCAACAGCGGCGCCGAAGCCAACGAAGGGGCGATCAAGCTGGCGCGCAAGTGGGGGCAGCTGCACAAGCCAGGCGCCTGGCGGATTGTCACCCTGCAGCACAGTTTCCACGGACGCACCCTGGCCACCATGGCCGCCTCCGGCAAGCCGGCCTTCGCCACGCTGTTCGAGCCCAAGCCGGACGGCTTCGACAAGGTGCCGCTAAACGACCTGCCCGCCCTGGCCGCCTGCCTGGGCCACGAGCACGTGGCGGTGCTGCTCGAACCCGTGCAGGGTGAAGCCGGCGTACGGCTAGCCGACCTGCATTACCTGCAAGGCGTGGCACGCCTGTGCCGTGAACGCCAGGCCCTGTTGATTCTCGACGAGGTACAAACCGGCATGGGACGCTGCGGCGCACTGCTCGCCGCCCAGCACTACGGGATACAGGCCGACATCCTCACCCTTGGCAAAGGCCTGGGTGGCGGCGTGCCACTGGCCGCACTGCTGGCGCGCAACGCCGCCTGCTGCTTCGCCCCCGGCGAGCAGGGTGGCACCTACCATGGCAACCCGCTGATGTGCGCCGTCGGTCTGGCGGTGCTGGAGCAGCTGCTGAGTGATGGTTTCCTCGCCCAGGTGCGCGAGCGCGCCGCGCAACTGCAGGCAGGCCTGGCTCAGCTGGCCGAGCGTTTTGCCCTGGGCCAGCCGCGCGGCCTGGGCCTGTTGCAGGCGCTGCCCTTGCCCGCCGGCAACGCCGCCGAGCTGGCCCACCAGGCCCAGCAGCATGGCTTGCTGGTCAATGCGGCACAGCCGGACGTGCTGCGTTTTTCCCCAGCCCTGAATGTCACGGCCCATGAAGTGGAACTGGCCCTAGGCTGCCTGGAAAAGGCCCTGCACAGCCTGGCACACGGAAATACTTTGTAAAAATCCAGTAAAAATTGACGAGAATCATTATCAGCAGCAAGCGCAGCGCATTAGCATGGACACCTGTTCATTACCACGCTAACGGAGTTGCTCCATGTCTCGTCTTGCCCTGCTTCCCCTGGCTGTCCTGCTGGCAGCCGGCAGCCTGCACGCCAAGGAATACCCGATTGGTGAGCCGCAGCAATGTGGCGGCCTGGAAATCGGCGCGGTGTACCTGCAGCCTATCGAAATGGACCCACCCGGCGTCATGCGCGCCGCTGCGGAATCCGACGTGCACATGGAAGCCGATATCAGCGCGCTGGAAAACAACCCGCAAGGCTTCCAGGAAGGCAGTTTCGTGCCCTACCTGAATGTCAGCTACATCCTCAGCAAGGTCGGCGGGCAGACCCAGCAGGGTGACTTCCACGCCATGGTGGCCAATGACGGCCCGCACTACGGCGACAACATCAAGCTGCAAGGGCCGGGCAAGTACCAGCTGACCTACATCATCACCCCACCCGGCGCCCAGGCGAATGCACATGGCGGGCATGACTTTGGCCGGCATACCGACAAGGAAACCGGCGTGCAGCCCTGGTTCGAGCGGTGCGAACTGAAGTACGAGTTCACCTATGCCGGCATCGGCAAGAAAGGCGGCTACTGATCGCCGCCGGCAGGTACGCCATGCGCTGCCTGCCGCTGCTTGCTTCCCCCGGGGCGCGTCCGCAGAGGTCGCGCCCGCTGTCGTTTGTGGAGCCTGAACATGCGTCATGTGATTTTCCTGCTGGCCACCCTGGGCTTGGCCAGCACCAGCCAGGCCGCCGGCCTGCCCACCTACGAACTGCACGTCAGGGATGGCCAGTTCACCCCGCCGCGCCTGCAAGTACCTGCCGGCCAGCGCTTCAAGATCATCGTCAAGAACGTCGGCACAGGCCCCATCGAGTTCGAAAGCACCCCGCTGCGCGTGGAAAAGGTGCTGTCTCCCGGTGCCCAGTCGTTCGTGGTGATTCACCCGCTGAAACCCGGACGCTATCCGTTTTTCGACGAGTTCCGCATGGACCTGCCCGAAGGCGAGATCATCGCCCAGTGATTCACCCCCTGCTCAGAGGCGCGCGGTGCGCCGCAGTCGAGGAGACCTACCATGGGCCAAGCCCTGTTCATCGTCTGGCGTGAAAGCATCGAAGCACTGCTGGTCGTCGGTATTCTGTATGCCTGGTTGCAGCGACAACCGGATAACCGCCTGGCCATGCGTCACCTGTGGGCTGGCGTAGCCCTTGGCCTGGGCCTGGCCAGCCTGCTGGGCGCGGCCATGATGCTGGCCGGCAGCTGGCTCAACGACAGTGCCGGCGAATGGTTCCAGGCCGGCATGACCTTGTGCGCCAGCCTGCTGATCCTGCATATGCTGGCCTGGATGGCGCGGCACGGCCGACAACTCCGCCGCGAGCTGGAAAGCCAGGCCGGCAGCGCCCTGCAGGAGGGCCGCTACCTGAGCCTGATGCTACTGGTCATGCTGGCCATTGCCCGGGAAGGCAGCGAAACGGTGATTTTCCTCTACGGGGTCGGCAGCCAGCCGGGCACCGAACTGGCCGGTTTCATCACGGGTGGCCTGCTCGGCCTGCTGCTCGGCCTGCTGTGCTTCTACCTGCTGCAACAAAGCAGCAAGGTGATTGGCTGGCAGGTGTTCTTCCGGGTCAGTGAAGTGCTGTTGCTGCTACTCGGCTGCGCCATGCTGATGGCCAGCCTTGATCGCATCAGCGGCCAGCTGATGGGCATGGAGCTCCCCGAGTATGCCTATGGACTGCTGGGTGATGCGCTATGGGATAGCTCGGCGCTGCTCGACGACGGCTCGCGGAGCGGCATGCTGATCGCCAGCCTGACCGGCTACCGGGCCATGCCGTCGCTGTTCGCCGTGCTCGGCCTGGCCGCCTACTGGGCGCTGGCCGTGCGCTTGCTGCGGCGCCCCAAGCCGCACCCGCTGTACCAGGAAGCACGCGGATGAACGCCCTACTGCAAGACCGCCTGGCGGCCCTCGGCGATGCCATGCGCCAGCACGCCCGACTGATCCGCCGCCTGCAATGGCTGGTCGTGCTGTTCTACGCCGTATTACTGGTCATCCCCGCCCTGCTGCCGCTGCCGGATAGCCAGGCACGCCTGCTGGACAACCTGACGGTATTCGCCCAGTTCGTGTTCTGGGGTATCTGGTGGCCGTTCGTATTGCTGTCGATGGTGCTGTTCGGCCGTCTGTGGTGCGGCACTTTGTGCCCGGAAGGCTCGCTCAGCGAGTGGGCCAGCGAACGCGGCCTGGGACGCGGCACCCCGCGCTGGCTACGCTGGGGCGGCTGGCCCAGCGTGGGGTTTGCCCTGACCACCCTCTACGGTCAGTTGATCAGCGTCTACGACTATGCCCAGGCGGCGCTGCTGATCCTCGGCGGCTCCACCGTGGCGGCCATGCTGGTGGGCTTTCTGTACGGGCGCGGCAAGCGCGTCTGGTGTCGCTACCTGTGTCCGGTCAGTGGCGTGTTTGCCCTGCTTGCCAAACTCGCCCCCGTGCAGTTCCGCACCAACGAAGCACGCTGGCTGGATAACCCGCCGCCCCATCTGCCGCCACCAAACTGCGCACCGCTGCTGGACATCCGTCGCCTGCACAGTGCCTCCGATTGCCATGCCTGCGGACGCTGCAGCGGCCAGCGCGATGCGGTACGGCTGATCGCCCGCTCGTGCAACGACGAAGTCATCCACTATGGCGGCGAGGCGGACAATGCCTGGAGCGTCCGTCTGTTGCTGTTCGGCGTGATCGGCCTGGCCATGGGCGCCTTCCAGTGGACGGTAAGCCCCTGGTTCATCAGCCTCAAGCAGGGCATGGCCGAATGGCTGGTCGAGCGGGATATCTTCTGGCCTCTGGAGGCCAATGCCCCCTGGTGGCTGCTCACTCACTACCCACAGCTCAACGATGCGTTCACCTGGCTCGACGGTCTGGCCATCAGCCTGTACATCCTCGCCGCCAGCGCCCTGCTCGGTGGCGGCCTGTACCTGCTGCTGCAGATGGCCTGCCGGCTCAGCGGCGCCAGCCAGGCGGTTTTCCGGCAACTAGCGCTGTGCCTGCTGCCACTGGGCGGCGCCGGGCTGTTCCTCGGCCTGTCGGCTACCACCGTCAAGCTGCTGCGCTACGAAGGGCTGCCCCTGCTGTGGGTCAATCCGACGCGCATGGCCCTGCTCGGTGCCGCCATGGCCTGGTGCCTGTGGTTGGGCTGGCGCGTTTGCCAGGCCCGTGCAGCGGCACAGCGCCTGCCCCTGTTCGGCGCGCTGGCCGCCGGCGTGGCGCTGGTCGGCTACGGCTGGTACCTGCAGTTCTGGGGCTGGTAGTCAGCGGAACGGCGGCTCGTCGAAACTGCGCAGCTTGCGTGAATGCAGTGCCGGCAGCTGGCCACGCAAGCGCTCCAGCGCGGCAATGGCGATATGCAGGTGCTGGCTGACCGCACGCTCGTAGAACGCACCGGCAGCCCCGGGCAGCTTCAGTTCGCTGTGCAGCGGTTTGTCCGATACGCACAGCAGGGTGCCGTAGGGCACCCGCAGGCGATACCCCTGGGCGGCAATGGTGCCGCTCTCCATATCCACCGCCACCGCGCGCGACAGATTGATCAGCGCCCGCTCATGGGCCCAGTGCAGCTCCCAGTTGCGGTCATCGTAGGTCAGCACGGTGCCGGTACGCAGGCGGCGCTTGAGGGCATCGCCCTGTTCACCGGTGACTGCCGCCGCCGCCTCCTGCAAGGCCTGTTGCACTTCGGCCAGCGCCGGCAGGGGAATATGCGGCGGCAGCACGCGGTCGAGGATACCGTCGCGGCGCATATAGGCGTGCGCCAGCACATAGTCGCCAATGGTCTGCGACTGACGCAGGCCGCCGCAGTGGCCGATCATCAGCCAGCAATGCGGACGCAGCACGGCCAGGTGGTCGGTGATGTTCTTGGCGTTGGACGGCCCCACGCCGATGTTGACCAGGGTGATGCCATGCCCATCGCTGGCAATCAGGTGGTAGGCCGGCATCTGGTAGCGGTGCCAGACCACCGCGTCAGCCACCGCCTGGGCATCTTCCTGCGAAGTGCCGCGCTCGATGATCACATTGCCCGGCAGCACCATGCGTACAAAGCGCGGATCGTCACGCAATTGCGCCAAGCCATGGCGAATGAACTGATCGACGTAGCGGTGGTAGTTGGTCAGCAGAATCCACGGCTGCACATGCCGCCAGTCGCTGCCGGTGTAGTGCTGGATGCGCTTGAGGGAAAAGTCGGTACGCGCCGCATCGAACAGCATCAGCGGCAGGTGCTCGGCGCTCTGCCAGTCATACAGGCCATCGGCCACCGAATCCGAAGCCGCCGACAGGTCGGTACTGGGGAATACCCGTGCCAGCTCGGCGGCGGTCACCCCGCTGCCGGCCAACTCATCGCCCTGTTCGATGACATAGGGATAGGGAATGGCCTGGTCGCTCAGCCCCACCTCCAACTGCACAGCAAAATCCGCCAGCAGCGGGCGCAACTGCGCCAGCAGGTAGTTACGCATGGCCAGCGGCTGGGTCACGCTGGCCCGGTAGATCCCCGGCACCTGCACCTTGGCATAGGCCCGCGTGGTGCTCGGTACCTCGCCCTGGCACTGATAGGTCAGGCGCAGCTCCGGGTAGTAAAACCAGGCGCGCTGCGCGGCGCTGGGCAGCCGGCGCTCCTGCAGGTAACCACTCAACGCCTGGCGCAGCGCCGTGCAGGCCCGCTCATGCAACTGCGCCAGGCGCTCGACGGCCGCCTCGGCATCTTCCATGCGCAAAAACTCACGCGCCATATCCCCGCTCATGCCGCACTCCTCAGCGATAGCAACGCGCCTATCTTGCGCGAGACGCATGGCGCTGTCATGACGGCAGTCAGTCGCGCCAGAATCCCGGAGTCAGCACCACCAGGATGGTGATGATTTCCAAACGCCCCAATAGCATGCCGGCTGACAACATCCACTTTGCACTATCCGGCAAGCTGGCAAAGTTGCCGGCAGGTCCGATCACCGGCCCCAGCCCGGGCCCCACGTTGCATACTGCCGTGGCAGCGCCAGTCAGAGCAGTCACCCAGTCCAGGCCCGTCAGGGTCAGTCCCACAGCCAGCAGCCCAATGGTGATGGTAAAGAAGAACGACAAGGTAATCAGCGCACGGACGATCTCTTCATCGATCGGGTGGCCGTTGTACTGCTGACGTAATACCGCGCGCGGATGAATGATCTGCCGCAGGTTGGCCTTGAGCATCACATAGGCCACCTGGAAACGGAAAATTTTCAAGCCACCGGTAGTAGAGCCGGAACAGCCGCCGACAAAGGTCAAGTAGAAGAACATCAGTACGGCAAAGTCGCCCCACAGGGTGTAGTCACCCAGGGCAAACCCCGTGGTAGTCACCACCGAAACCACATTGACCGTGACGATACGCAAAGCATCCAACCAGGCATGCTCGCTGTTCTGCCACAGCCAGAGGCTAAACAACAGGCAGGTAAACAACAGAAAGCCGAGCAGGCCGCGTACCTGCTGGTCACGCCAAAGCGCCCGACGATTACCACGCAGGAACGCCACATACAGGGTAAACGGCAGGCTACCGAGCAACATCAACACCACAGCTACCCAGTGCACAGCCGGTTGCGGCCAGTGTGCCAGCGAGCTGTCCGAGGTAGAGAAACCGCCCGTGGAAATCGCTGCCATGGCGTGGTTGATCGCCTCGAAGGGCGTCATACCAGCCCACCAGAACGCCAGGAACCCCAGCAAGGTAAAGGCCAGGTAAACCGCGAGGATGTACTTGGCAACCATATGTGAGCGTGGCATGACCTTTTCCGACCAGTCGGACGACTCGGTACGGAACAGCTTCATACCCCCGACCCGCAACAAGGGCAGGATCGCCACCGCCATACCGATGAAGCCAATGCCACCCAGCCAGTGCAGCATGGAACGCCAAATCAGCAGCGCCGGCGAAGCGCCATCCAGGCCGGACAGCACCGTGGCGCCGGTAGTGGTGATCCCGGACATGGTTTCGAAGAAGGCATCCGTGTAGCTGATATGCTGAATGAACACCATCGGCAACGCGGCAAACAGACACACGACCAGCCAGCTGGAGGCGGTCAGCAAGTACATGTCGCGAGGCCGCAGCTGCACATGTTGCGGACGTCCGGGCAAACTCATCAGCAACCCTGCCACCAGGGTAATCACCGCGGGCCAGAGATAGTCTCCCAGGCGATCCCCCGACAACCGTTGGCTCTCGCCGAGCATGGCCAGAATCGGCACCAACATGCTGGCCGCCAATGCCAGCAAGAAAAGCCCAAGCAAATACACAATGAGACGCAAGGTCGAGGTTGCCATGGACAACATGCCCTGGGACCGGGAAGGCGGGCGATTCTGCGCCTGCCCCCCGGCCCTGTAAATACCTGCTCAGCGCCACAAGGGCAGGAGCAAGGCATTGATCGCGGCACCACCCAGCACCAGCCAGACGAACAGCAGGCCGCCCAGCCACAGCGGGCGCCAGCCGGCCTGCAGCACCGCGCGCAGTGGTGTGGCCAGGCCCAGTCCGGCCATGGCCAGGGCCAGCAAGGCGTCATCGAGGGCCACCAGGTGTGCCTGCCAGTCACGGGCCAACGGCCACTGCGCCTGGATCAGCAGCACCAGCAGAAAACCCAGGGCAAACCAGGGAATCGGCAGGCGTGCCGTGCCTTCGCCAGGGCACTGCTCACGCCGCAACCAGGCGGCCAGCAGCAGCAGGAAGGGCACCAGCAGTAACACCCGGAGCATCTTGCTGAGCACCGCCAGTTGCGCCGACGGCGCATCGATGGCACTGCCCGCCGCCACCACCTGGGCCACCTCGTGCAGGGTCGAGCCGATATAGATGCCGAAGGCCTGGCTATCGCCGCCCAGCCAGGCGAACAACTGTGGATAGAGCAGCATGGCCAGGCTGCCAAACGCCACCACCGTGGCCACGGCCACCGCTACGCGCTGCTGCCCGCCGCGCACCAGGGACTCGCTGGCGACAATCGCCGCGGCACCGCAAATGCTGCTACCGGCACCGATCAACAGGCAGGTCTGGCGATCCAGGCCCAGCCAGCGCCGGCCCAGCCACAAGGCCAGGGTGAAGGTCGACAGCACCACCAACAGGTCGATCAGCCAGACCGCCGGCCCCAGGTCGAGTAACTGGCTCAAGCTCAGGCGTACACCGTAAAGGACGATGCCCAGGCGCAGCAGCGACTGGCGGGCCAGTGCCACACCCGGATCAGCGCGGGCAGCACAGCGCGGGTAGAGGGTATTGCCCAGCAACAGCCCCAGCAGCATGGCCAGTGCCAGCAGCCCCAATCCCGCCTCGCGGGCCCAGGGTTGCCCCGCCAGCCAGTGCGCCAAGCTCGCCAGCACGACACAGAGCGCCAAGCCGGGGGCATAACCACGTAGAGAAACTCGCCAAGACATATGCCGCACTCCTGAAATCTCAGGAGCACAGGGTAATGCGCAGGCTTTATCAGTTAAATTTGATTATATGCTTATAATTTATCTTAAAAATAGATAAGCAATCACTTGTCCGGCATCGGCATGGGGAACGGCATGACATTGCCGCCACCACGCGCCTCGCTGATCTTTGGCGTGCCCAGACGTTCCACTTCATCGATGCGGATGATCGCGTGCATGGGGATGAAGCTGCGCACCACGCCGTCGAACTGGGCCTTGAGTTTCTCCTCGCTGGGGTCGACGACCACCTGGGTCCGCTCGCCGAAGACAAACTCCTCCACTTCCAGGAAGCCCCACAGATCGCTCTGATAGATCTGCTTGGCATACATCTCGTAGACCTGGCCCTGATTGAGGAAGATCACTTTGAAGATGGGGTTCTCACGCTTGCTCATGGTCAGACTGGAATACGCAGGTTTCGAAGGGCGCGCAGAATAGCACAGCCCCGCCGCCTGCCTGCGCCCATGCGACAGCCGTGCCCTACCCCCTGCCGGCCGGCTCTTCTATAATGCGCGCCCCGTCATTTCCCGGTGCTGTAGTCCCATGGCCAAGAAGCTTTACATCGAAACCCACGGCTGCCAGATGAACGAGTACGACAGCTCGCGCATGGTCGACCTGCTGGGCGATCAGCAGGCCATGGAGGTCACCGAAAACCCCGCCGAGGCTGACGTTATCCTGCTCAACACCTGCTCGATCCGCGAAAAGGCTCAGGACAAGGTGTTCTCTCAACTGGGCCGCTGGCGCGAGCTGAAACTGGAAAACCCCGACCTGGTGATCGGCGTCGGTGGCTGCGTGGCCAGCCAGGAAGGCGCGGCGATCCGCGACCGCGCGCCCTATGTCGACGTGGTGTTCGGCCCGCAGACCCTGCACCGCCTGCCGGAAATGATCGACGCGGCGCGCACCACGAAAACCGCACAGGTCGATATCAGCTTCCCCGAAATCGAGAAATTCGATCACCTGCCCGAAGCCCGCGTCGACGGCCCCAGCGCCTTCGTCTCGGTCATGGAAGGCTGCAGCAAGTACTGCACCTTCTGCGTGGTGCCCTACACCCGCGGCGAGGAAGTCAGCCGGCCGCTGGCCGACGTGCTGCTGGAAATCACCCAGCTGGCCGACAAGGGCGTCAAGGAAGTGACCCTGCTCGGGCAGAACGTCAACGGCTACCGCGGCCCGACTCCGGACGGCCATATCGCCGACTTCGCCGAGCTGCTCTACGCGGTGGCCGAGATCGACGGCATCGAGCGCATCCGCTACACCACCAGCCATCCGCTGGAGTTCTCCGACGCGATCATCCAGGCGCATGCCGACATTCCCAAGCTGGTGAAATACCTGCACCTGCCGGTGCAGTCCGGCTCGGACCGTATCCTCGCGGCCATGAAGCGCAACCACACCGCACTGGAATACAAGTCGCGCATCCGCAAGCTCAAGGCCGCGGTGCCGGACATCCTGCTCAGCACCGATTTCATCGTCGGTTTCCCCGGCGAGACCGACAAGGACTTCGAGCAGACCATGAAGCTGATCGAGGACGTCGGCTTCGACTTCTCCTACTCCTTCATCTACAGCGCGCGCCCCGGCACCCCGGCCGCCGACCTGGTCGACGACACCCCGGAAGACGTGAAGAAGCAGCGCCTGTCGATTCTGCAGACGCGCATTGCCCAGCTGGGCTTCGAGAACAGCCGGCGCATGGTCGGCAGTGTGCAACGCATCCTGGTCAGCGACTACTCGAAGAAAGACCCGGGCAAGCTGCAGGGGCGTACGGAAAACAACCGCATCGTTAACTTCCCCTGCAACAACCCGGCACTGATTGGCCAGTTCGTCGAGGTACGCATCGACGACGCCCTGCCCCACTCGCTGCGTGGCACCCTGCTAACCGCCTGAAACCTATCCTGTGCCAGCCGGTGCTTTCGTCCACCGGCTGGCGCGGTTATCCTGCATGCCACCTTTCCTGCCGACTGGCGGCCAGCCGAAGACCTTGAACGCCTCGACCGAACCTCTGCGCTTTACCCTGGAACCCTTCGAAGCCCAGCGCTTCGCCAACCTCTGCGGCCAGCTGGATGAGCATCTGCGGCTGATCGAACAGCGCATGGCGCTGCAGATCCGCAACCGTGGCAACCAGTTTGAAATCCTTGGCGACAGCGTGCGCGCCCAGGCTTGCCAGCAACTCATCCAGCGCCTGTACCGGGAAACCCAGGCCACCGAGCTGAGTCCCGAACTGATTCATCTGTACCTGCAGGAATCCGCGCTGGCCGACCTGGCCGAAGACAAGGCCGACCCGAGCATCGCCCTGAAAACCCGCAAAGGCATGATCCGCCCACGCGGCGCCAACCAGCAGCGTTACGTCAAGTCGATCCTCGAACACGACATCAACTTCGGTATCGGCCCGGCCGGCACGGGCAAGACCTACCTGGCGGTAGCCTGCGCGGTGGACGCCCTGGAACGCGAGCAGATCCGCCGCATCCTGCTGGTGCGCCCGGCCGTGGAGGCCGGCGAGAAGCTCGGCTTCCTGCCCGGCGACCTGTCGCAGAAGATCGACCCCTACCTGCGCCCGCTGTACGACGCCCTGTATGAAATGCTCGGCTTTGAGCAGGTGGCCAAACTCATCGAGCGCCAGGTCATCGAAGTCGCCCCGCTGGCCTACATGCGCGGACGCACCCTGAACAACAGCTACATCATCCTCGACGAGTCGCAGAACACCACCACCGAGCAGATGAAGATGTTCCTCACCCGCATCGGTTTTGGCTCGACCGCAGTGATCACCGGTGACATCACCCAGATCGACCTGCCGCGCGGCACCAAGAGCGGCCTCAAGCATGTCATGGAAGTGCTGCAGGACGTCCCCGGCATTGGCTTCACCCACTTCCAGTCCAAGGACGTGGTCCGTCATCCGCTGGTGCAGCGCATTGTCGAGGCCTACGACCGTTTCGACGCCCAGCAGGCGCACAGCACGGAGCGCCCGGCATGATCGAGCTGGACGTGCAGCACGCCTACCCGGGCAGCGTGCCCAGCGAGGCGCAGTTTCAGCGCTGGGTGGCGGCAGGCCTGCAACCGCGCAGTGCCGATTCCGAGCTGACCATCCGCCTGGTCGACCAGGCCGAGGGCCAGGCACTCAACCTGCAGTGGCGCGGCAAGGACTACCCGACCAACGTGCTGTCCTTCCCCGCCGAGGTGCCCGACGGCATCCTCGACATTCCGCTGCTCGGCGACCTGGTGATCTGCGTGCCGGTGGTCGAGCGCGAGGCGGCCGAACAGGGCAAGGCCCTGGAAGCCCACTGGGCGCACCTAGTTATCCACGGCTGCCTGCATCTGCTCGGCTTCGACCATATCGACGATGACGAAGCCGAGGAAATGGAAGCACTGGAACGCCAGCTATTGGCTGAATTGGGCTTTCCCGACCCTTATCGGGATGATCAACCTGAGAGTGACGAGCAAGCATCATGAGCGAAGATCGATCGAGCAGCGGGCAAAGGTCCTGGCTGGAGAAAATCACCCAGGCGTTTGCCCATGAGCCGCGCAGCCGTGAAGAGCTGCTGGAACTGCTCCGTGAAGCGCAACGCAACAAGCTGATCGACAGCGAAGCCCTGTCGATCGTCGAAGGTGCCATCCAGGTCGCCGACCTGCAGGTTCGCGACATCATGGTGCCGCGTTCGCAAATGGTCAGCATCAAGGCCTGCCAAAGCCCGCGCGAGTTTCTCCCGGCGATTCTCGACGCCGCCCACTCGCGCTACCCGGTGATCGGCGAAAGTCAGGACGAGGTACTCGGCATCCTGCTCGCCAAAGACCTGCTGCCGCTGGTGCTGCAAGCCCCCGACCAACCGTTCAATCTGCGCGAACTGCTGCGCCCGGCCACCTTCGTCCCCGAGTCCAAGCGCCTCAACGTGCTGCTGCGTGAGTTCCGCGCCAACCGCAACCACATGGCCGTGGTCATCGACGAATACGGCGGCGTGGCTGGCCTGGTGACCATCGAGGACGTGCTCGAGCAAATCGTCGGGGAAATCGAGGATGAGCACGACGTCGAGGAAGACAGCTTCATCAAGCCACTGCCCAGCGGCGACTTCATCGTCAAGGCACTGACCCCGGTGGAGCAGTTCAACGAGTATTTCCACAGCCAGTTCTCCACCGAAGACTTCGATACCCTCGGCGGACTGGTGATGAACAGCTTTGGCCACCTGCCCAAGCGCAACGAAACCACCGAAATCGGCGAGTTCCGCATTCGCGTGCTGAATGCCGATAGCCGGCGTATCCACCTGTTGCGCGTCACCGCGCTGGACAAGTGATACACCGCGCGGCGCGCGTGGCATGACAAGGATTCCCATGCACTGGATTACCCGCGCCGGCTGGCCCGGCCACCTGATCGCCCTGGGCGCCGGCGCGCTGACCCCGCTGGCCCTGGCGCCCTTTGCCATCTGGCCCTTGGCACTGCTGAGCATTGCCCTGTTCTATCTGGGCTTGCGCGAGCTGACGCCACGCCAGGCGGCACTGCGTGGCTGGTGCTACGGCGTGGCCCTGTACCTGGCTGGCAGCGGCTGGATCTACGTGAGCATCCATGACTACGGGGCGGCTTCACCACTGCTGGCCGGCGGCCTGACCCTGGCGTTCTGTGCGGCCGTGGCGCTGTTCTTCGCCCTGCCCGCCTGGTTGTGGGCACGCTACCTGCGTCGCCCGCGACCAGGCGTAGCTGAAGCGCTGGCCTTTGCCGCGCTGTGGCTGGCTCAAGAGGCTTTCCGCGGCTGGTTCCTCACCGGCTTCCCCTGGCTCTACGCCGGCTACAGCCAGCTGGATGGCCCGCTGCGCGGCCTGGCGCCGCTCGGCGGGGTGTGGCTGCTGTCATTCGTCCTGGCGCTGACGGCCGCCCTGCTGTGCAACCTGCTGCAACTGCGTCGCCAGCACCTGGCGTTGGCCAGCGGCCTGACTCTGTTGCTCGGCCCCTGGTTGCTCGCCCAGGCGCTCAACGAGCATGCCTGGACCCATGCCAAGGGCGAGCCGCTGCGCGTAGCGGCCATTCAGGGCAATGTCGAGCAGAACCTCAAGTGGGACCCGGACGCCCTGGAGGCGCAACTGGCCCTGTACCGCGACATGACTTTGGCCAGCCCCCCGGCCGAGCTGATTGTCTGGCCGGAAACCGCCGTACCGGTACTCAAGGAATACGCCGAAGGCTACCTGGCGGTGATGGCGCGTATCGCCAGCGACCGCCAGGCAGCGCTGATCACCGGCGTGCCGCTGCGCCAGGTCAACGCGGCGGGCGAACGGCGCTTCTACAACGCCATCACCGTGCTGGGCGAGGGCCAGGGCACCTACCTCAAGCAGAAACTGGTGCCGTTCGGTGAATACGTGCCCCTGCAGGACCTGCTGCGCGGGCTGATTGCCTTCTTCGATCTGCCGATGTCCGACTTCGCCCGCGGCCCGGCACAGCAGCCGCTGCTGCAGGCCAAGGGGCTGCGCCTTGCCAGCTACATCTGTTACGAAGCGGTCTATCCGGAATTTGCCGCCGAACTGGCGCGTGACAGCGACCTGCTGCTGACGATCAGCAACGACACCTGGTTCGGCCGCTCCATCGGCCCCGTGCAGCACCTGCAGATGGCCCAGATGCGCGCCTTGGAAGCCGGCCGCTGGATGATCCGCGCCACCAACAACGGGATCAGCGTGCTGATTGATCCGCAGGGGCGCATCCAGTCGCGCATTCCGCCGTTCGAGGCGGCCATCCTCTACGGGGAGGTACAGGCCATGCAGGGCCACACCCCCTACCTGCGTTTCGGCAGCCTGCCCCTGGCCATACTAGCCGCGCTGATTGTGCTTGCCACGCTGCTGGCCAATCGCCTGGGCAAGACGCTTTAGCGCAGCCTCATTCACGCAGCACGAAGCGCGGAAACAGCGCCTGCAGCTCCTGCCAGAGTTCATCCAGCGGGCCGGGCGCGCGGCTGGCGGGCAGTTGTCGGTCGAGCAGCTGCCCGGCGCGCGCCAGTTGCACCACGTAATCCTGCACGCCCGCCTGATGCAGCTGACGGGCCAGCGCCAGCAACTGCGCAGGTCTGGTCAACTGCCAATGCACGGTGGTGCGGCATTCATGGGCCACGCCGCTGCGTAGCAGCAATGCCAGGCTCTGCCAATTGGCCTGCCCACTGCCGGCGACCAGGGTGATCTGCTCGCTGTGCGCGGCCTGCGCCTTGACATCGAAGCCCACCCAGTCGCACAGCGGCAATACCTCGGCCAGCGCCGCTGGCTTGATGCCGGCGCTGTGCAGGCCAACCTTGAAACCCAGTTCGCGCACTTCGCCCATGGCCGCGGCCAGCCCTGGCTGCAGGGTGGCTTCGCCACCACTGAACACCACGGCCTGCAGCAAACCCTGACGACGCCGCAGGAACTGGCGTACCTGTTGCCAGTCCAGCTCGCTGTCACTGCGCGGAGCAATCAGTTCGGGGTTATGGCAATAGCGGCAACGCCAGGCACAGCCCTGGCAGAACAGCACGCAGGCCAGGTGGTCGGGATAATCCAGCGTGGTCATCGCCTGCAAGCCACCGATCCGCAGGCTGCAGGCCCGCTGCGCACGCGGCAGCGTGGCCGAGGGAGAAGCGCTCATCGACATTCATCCTTGCACACAGGGCAACGCCCCGACCGCCACAGGCGGGCCGGGGCGTCAGGTCATCGCGGTTACTTGGGCTCGCAGAAGTGCTGGCGTTCGCGGTGCTCGGACTGCTTGCCGGGATTGAAGGCGGCCACCGGACGGTGATAGCCCATCACGCGGGTCCAGACCTCGCAACGCTGACGTTGGCTTTCCGGCAATTGGATGGATGCAGACATGGTGTAGCTCCTTGTGGTTTGCGGGGGTTGAAGATCAGGCGCAGCTGCTGCAACGCGCCTGCTGCTTGAGCAGCAGAGCTTCGTCGCACTTCGGACAGAACTCATGCTCGCCGGCCAGATAACCGTGTACCGGGCAGATGGAGAAGGTCGGCGTAATGGTCAGGTACGGCAGGCGGAAGCGACTCAGCGCGGTGCGCACCAACTGCTTGCAGGCCTCGGCCGAGGAAATCCGCTCGGCCATGTACAGGTGCAGCACGGTGCCGCCGGTGTATTTGCATTGCAGCTCATCCTGCAGCTGCAGGGCCTCGAAGGGATCGTCGGTGAAGCCCACGGGCAGTTGCGAGGAGTTGGTGTAGTAAGGCGCCTCGGCACTGCCAGCCTGGAGAATCTGCGGGTAGCGCTGGCGGTCTTCCTTGGCAAAGCGATAGGTGGTGCCTTCCGCCGGCGTGGCTTCGAGGTTGTACAGATGCCCACTGTCCTCCTGAAACTGCACCAGGCGCGCACGCACGTGGTCGAGCAGGCGTAAGGCCATGTGCCGGCCGGCCTCGCTGTGCATGCCTTCACGATCCGCGGTGAAGTTGCGCACCATCTCATGCAGGCCGTTCACGCCGATGGTGGAGAAGTGATTGCGTAGCGTGCCCAGGTAGCGCTTGGTGTAGGGATACAGGCCATTGTCCATGTGCTGCTGGATGACCTTGCGCTTGACCTCCAGGCTCTCGTAGGCCAGCTCCAGCAACAGATCGAGCTGTTGATACAGGCCCACCTCGTCACCGCGGAACAGATAGCCCAGGCGTGCGCAGTTGATCGTCACCACGCCCAGCGAGCCGGTCTGCTCCGCCGAGCCAAACAGACCACCACCACGCTTGAGCAGCTCGCGTACGTCCAGTTGCAGGCGGCAGCACATCGAGCGCACCTGGTTGGGCTGCATATCCGAGTTGAGGAAGTTCTGGAAGTACGGCAGGCCATAGCGCGCGGTCATGTCGAACAGCCGCGTCGCATTGTCGCTGTCCCAGGGAAAATCATGGGTGATGTTGTAGGTCGGGATGGGGAAGGTAAACACCCGGCCCAGGCCATCGCCAGCCATCATCACATCGATGTAGGCACGGTTGATCAGCGCCATCTCGGCCTGCAGCTCTCCATAGGCAAAGGGCATTTCCTCGCCACCAATGTAGGGAATCTGCTCACGCAGGTCCTGCGGACACACCCAGTCGAACGTCAGGTTGGTAAAGGGCGTCTGGGTCCCCCAGCGCGACGGCACGTTGAGGTTGTAGATGAACTCCTGGATGGCCTGACGCACCTCGGGGTAGCTCAACTGGTCCTTGCGTACGAAAGGTGCCAGGTAGGTATCGAAGGAACTGAACGCCTGGGCGCCCGCCCACTCGTTCTGCAAGGTACCGAGGAAATTGACCATCTGCCCCAGGGCGCTGCTCAGGTGCCTGGGCGGACCGGCCTCGATACGCCCGCTGATGCCATTGAAGCCTTCGTTGAGCAGCGTGCGCAACGACCAGCCGGCGCAATAGCCGGCCAGCATGTCGAGGTCATGGATGTGCAGGTCGCCTTCACGGTGCGCGGCACCAATCGCCGGGCTGTACACCTCGTCGAGCCAGTAGTTGGCGGTGACCTTGCCGGCGACGTTGAGGATCAGCCCGCCCAGCGAATAGCCCTGGTTAGCATTGGCGCGCACGCGCCAGTCCTCGCGCGACAGGTATTCGTTCATCGATGCCGCGACATCCACCAGTGCCTTGCGATCACGACGGCGCCGACCATGTTGTTCGCGGTAGACGATGTAGGCGCGTGCCGTGGCGTAATAGCCCGCCTCCATCAGCACGCGCTCGACCACGTCCTGCACCTGTTCAACCTCCAACTCGTCCGCCGGCAGGCGCAGCAACACGGCCTGGCACAGGGCCTCACCCTGTTCAGCAGGGTACTCGCCGGTAGCTCGCCCGGCAGCCACCAGCGCCCGAGTGATCTTTTCCGCGGCAAACGGCACCTGACTGCCATCGCGCTTGCGCAGAGTTCCGTTCCGTGCAGCCTGCCCCGGGATGATCATACAAAGCCTCCTGAACACAACATGATGTTTGTTTATAACCAGATAAACACAAGATGCTGTGTACTCTAGGCGTAAATCCCTGAAAAAAATTGACCAGCGTCAAGCCGTGCCACACAGCTCCCGCGCTGCCAGTCGCCGAGTCGGCGGCAAACCCGCGGCAGTCGCGGCTGCGCTCCTGAAGGGGCCACGCAAAAAAAAAGCAAACCTGTGCGCGGCAGCACAATCTTTTGTGCCGCGCAAAAAAAAACGCCACACACCGGGTTGGAAGCGGCGCGTGGCGCGATGGCCTGAAAGGCCAGGCCAATGGGAGGTAAACGGGGCGCTTCAGCCGCCGCTGGCGTTCATGAAGCGCAGGATCTGAACATCACCGTTGCTGCTGAACTCGTGGCGCAGCGGCTTGCGGTTGAGCCCGGCGCGGATAGCGTCGAGCAGGGGCTGGTCAGTTTCCGGGTAACGACGCAGCAAGGCACGCAAATCAATGGAGTTCTCATGCCCCAGGCACAACAGCAACCGCCCCTCCACCGTCAACCGCACCCGATTGCAGGTGCTGCAGAAATTGTGGCTGTGCGGCGAAATAAAGCCGATGCGACTGTCCGGGAACTCCTTGAGGCGTACATAGCGGGCCGGCCCGCCACTCTGCTCTGGGCTGTCGAGCAGTGTGTAACGCGCGCCGATAAGCGCACGTACCTGATCGCTGGAACAGAAGCTTTCACCGCGTGAGCGGCCCACCTCGCCCAGCGGCATTTCTTCGATGAAGCTGATGTCCAGGCCGCGACTGACCGCATAGTCGACCAGGTCGACCACCTCGTCGGCATTGCGCCCCTGCATCACCACGGTATTCAGCTTGATGCGCGCAAAACCGGCCTGGCGCGCTGCCTCAATGCCGGCCAACACCTGTGACAACTCGCCGGTACGGGTAATCGCGCGGAACTTGTCATCCTGCAGGCTATCCAGGCTGATGTTCATCCGGCGTACCCCGGCATCGGCCAGCGGCCGGGCCAGCTTGCCCAGTTGCGAGCCATTGCTGGTCATCACCAGTTCACGCAGCCCGGGTAGCGCAGCAATCTTTTCACACAGCCCGACGATGCCCTGGCGTACCAGTGGCTCGCCGCCGGTCAGGCGAATCTTCTTCACACCGTTGCGCACGAACAGTGCCGCCAGGCGATACAGCTCTTCCAGGCCAAGCACCTGTTGGCGCGGCAGAAAGGTCATGTCCTCGGCCATGCAATACACACAGCGGAAATCGCAACGGTCGGTCACCGACATACGCAGGTAGTCGATGCTGCGGCCAAAGCCATCCTGCAATTGCGTGGTCATACCGGCTCCCTATTCGCCGAAGCGCGCCACATACCATGGCACGCGCTCCAGTGTCTTATTGCACCAACGGCGACTCGGCGCCGTCGAGAATGATGCCCTGGATATCCGCTTCGCCCACCAGCCCCTTGAGGTACTGGGCCACCGCCACCTGCCAGACACGCTGGTTGAGCTCGGCACGGATGCTGCCCTCCACCGCCTCGTAGGGCAACAGCTGGCCTTCGATACGCTGGTCGACCCACACCACATGGAAGCCGTAGCGGCTTTCCAGCGGCTGGCTGGCCAGTCCCAGCGGCAGGCGGAACAACTGCCGCTCGAACTCGGGGACCGTCTGCCCCTTGCTGATCTGCCCCAGGGCGCCGCCCTGCGCCTTGGACGGGCAGGCCGAGTGGGCCATGGCCAAGGCAGCAAAATCTGCGCCAGGCTGCTGCAACTGGCTGACCAGTTGTTCGGCCTGGGCGCGCATCGCATCGCGCTCGTCGGCATCATCCGCCGGACAGGCCAGCAGGATATGCCGCGCCGCCAGCAGCGGAGCACTGGCATAACGCTGCCGGTTGCGCTCGAAAAACTGTTTGCAGGCCGCCTCATCGGCCACCGGCAGCGGCACTTCGCACTCAATCAGGGCACGAATGGCCGCTTCTTCGGCCGGCTCGCCGGCGTGTGGCGTGACCTGCAGGCCAAGCGCCTGGATGCGCTGCTGCAACAGTTCGCGAATAACCAGCGCCTGGCAGGCCAGGAACACTGCTTCCTGGCGATTCGGTGCGGGATGGTATTGCAACTCGCGGGCAATACTTTCCGCCTCCAATGCCACGCCGTTGACCTTGATGCGTGGCCACTCCTGCTCACTGCTGGCAATCAGCTCGGGCGCTGCATCAACGAATTCCACCGCTGCTGCGCGCACTTCCTCGGCAACCGCCTGCTGAATGACCCCGCTGTCGTTCTGCTCACCCGAGCAACCGCCGCCATTGCCACCACCACAACCACAAGCCATGTTTAACTCCTCACGCCGCCTGGGCGACGTGTCATGAATCTGTCTCGTGTCCTCGCCCGTGCCAGCCTGTGGCGGGCGCGGGCGAGGACGCGTGGATCAACCGCGCTGACGGACGATCTGGTAACGACGCCCCAGGTACCAGACCGGCGCGCTGACAATGTGCACCAGACGGGTGAAGGGGAACAGCACAAACAGGGTCAGGCCGAGGAACACGTGCAGCTTGTACACCAGGCTGACCGGCTCAATGGCCGCAGCGGCCTTGAGCGGCTGCAGGGTAACGGTGTATTGCGCCCAGTCGGCCAGCATGACCATTACCGAACCATCCATGTGATGGGTGGAAGCGACAATGGTGCCCAGGCCCAGCAACAGCTGCACCAGCAGCACCAGCAGGATCAGCACGTCCGAGGGGTTGGAGTTGGCCCGCACCCGGTCATCGGTCAGTCGACGCTTGATCAGCATGAGCAGACCGACCAGGCACATCAGGCCGAAGAAGCCGCCGACCGCCATGGCCACCAGTTGCTTGTGCTCGGTGCTGATCACATGGTGGTAAACCGCATGCGGTGTCAGCAGGCCCACGAAGTGGCCACCCAGCACAGCGAGGATACCGACGTGGAACAGATTGCTGGCAATGCGCATATAGCGCTGCTCAGCGGCGGTACGGTTGAAAATCTGGCTGGAGCCGGCTTTCCAAGTGTACTGCGACAGGTCGAAACGCGCCCAGCTGCCAATCACGCAAATAGCCAGGGCGATGTAGGGATACGCGCCAAAGGCGAGTAGGTTCAGGTTAGACATTGCGCACCTCCTGGGCCAGCTCGGTGGCCTGGCCGTCATGCTTGAAATCGACCCAGTGCAGCGGCACCGGCACTTCCTCGCGGGCCTTGCCCGGCTGGGTGGTCTGGCTGGGGCAGCGATCCTGCTGCTCGGCCTGGAGGAAATCCACGGCCTCTTCTTCCCAGATCTTGTCCAGCGCTTCCAGCGAGTCGTCGCGCGTCTCGCCGGCCACCTGCTCACGCAGCTCGGCCACGGCCTGCTGCGGCTCGCAGCCGGCAATCTGCAGCAGCGCGGTGAAACAGCCCGCATAGGGGCTTTCACGCTCTTGCAGACGTGCCGCCAGCAACGCCAGCAGATGCTCGACATCGGCCAGGCCTTCGCGCGCCTCGAGATCCTCGCGGGTGGCCAGGTACTCCAGGTACAGCGGGATGTAGTCGGGCAGCTCGCGCACGCCAATGGCAAAGCCGGCGTCCTCGTACTGCGCCATCAGGTCGACCATGGCCTGGCCGCGATCACGCGACTCGCCATGCACGTGCTCGAACATCAGCAGCGACAACGAACGGCCCTTGTCGAACAGCTCGCTGTAACGCTCCTGGATATCCAGCAGGTCGCTAGCGGCCAGCGTATCCAGCAGCTGCAGCAGCGCGGCGCGCTGTTGCGGGCTGATTTCCCGGGCGGCGGAGATAGCCGCGACGAGTTCGTCGCGGCCTCCCTGCAAGGCCTCGGTCGGATAATCCAGCAGCAGCGAGATTACCTTGAGGATTTGCATGTTCAGTCCTCCCACAGCTGGACGGTTTTCAGCACGTCACGCTTGTTGGCTTTCTTGCCACCAAACATGTTGGTGTCGGAGGAACCATTGCAGCCGCTGCCGAAGCTGAAGCCACAGCCGGAACGCTCGGCATAGGTGTCGCTGAGGGCCTGCTCGCGATGCGCGGTGGGGATCACATAGCGATCCTCGTAGTTGGCGATCGCCAGGTAGCGGTACATGTCCTCGACCTGGGCAACCGACAGCCCGACGCTTTCCAGAACCTGCAGGTCCTGTACGCCGTCCACCTGTTCGGCACGCTTGTAGGCACGCATGGCCAGCAGGCGCTTGAGGGCCAGCTTGACCGGCTTCTCGTCGCCCGCGGTGAGCAGGTTGGCCAGGTAGCGCAGCGGGATACGCAGGCTATCGACGTCCGGCAGTACGCCGTCCATGCTCACATTGCCGGCGCTGGCGGCGTTCTGGATCGGCGACAGCGGCGGTACGTACCAGACCATCGGCAGGGTGCGGTATTCCGGGTGCAGCGGCAGGGCCAGTTTCCAGTCCA
>VFQM010000317.1_pt1 | contig 56253 bp, 49 predicted proteins | sample 3512391 | NCBI WGS metagenome assembly VFQM01 (sample SAMN10412369, study PRJNA504923) | tailings metagenome | isolation source: Replicate 1 from Balatoc abandoned mine | place: Philippines | reverse complement strand
TCACTCTAGGGCGGAAGTCAGCGGGATGGCAGGATGTCTTGGAATGAACGCTTACCAGCAAGCGGATGCGCGGGGCGGCCGGTGGCCTGGGGCATTGCTGGCGCTGCTACTGGCCGTCGCGGTGGTTTGGGCAGTAGAGCGTCTGCCGGCGCACTTCATGCCAGCGCCGGCCGCTGCAGCACCGGCGCTGGCCTGGTAGCGTGCAGGCGGCCGGGCAGGCCGCCTGCAGGGGGCTTAGTCGGCGCGGAACTTGTCGTGGCAGGACTTGCAGGAGCCGCCCACGTCGCCAAAGGCTTTCTTGATCGCGGCCTGGTCGTTGCCGGCGGCTACGCTGGCCAGTTGGTTGGCATTCTTGACGAACTCACCGCCGATGCGCCCGGCTTCTTCGAGGTTGTCGAAGAATTCCGGCTTCAGGCGGGTCTGCTTGCCCAGTTGCGCGGTGGTGGTGTCTGGGCTGTACAGCGCGCCCATGCCGGAGTTGGCAATGGCGGCGATGGCATTGGCGGCGGCGGCGACCTTGGCCTGGTCGTAGGGTTCCTTGCCGTCGATGACCTGGGCCTTGATCTTGCCCATGTTCCAGGCCATGAACTGGTAGCCAGCCTGGCGGATTTCCACCTGTTCTTCGGGCTTGAGCTGGGCCTGGGCTGCGGTGCTGGCCAGCAGCGCGCCGGCGAGGGCGCTGATCATCATTGCTTTCACGGTATGACTCCTTCATTTGAATAGCGGCGGCTTGTGGCCGCGGGCAAGACTATACCCTGCCGGGTACGTGTTTGCCGCACATGTGTGTCAAGGCATTGCTGGATGTGTGTGCGGGAATCGCCTAACAATTCGTTGTTTTTTTCGAACAGCCTCTTGCCCTTGGGCGGAGTCAGTCCTAGGATGCGTTTGACATTTCAAACGGCCTGCTGGCCCATAAGAACAACAGCGTCACGACCGCCACGGGCGGCTCCGAGGAGATCCCATGCACCTGAACAACCCGCAGCTGTTCCGCCAGCAGGCCTATATCGATGGGCAGTGGCTGGACGCCGACAGTGGCCAGAGCATCGCCGTGAACAACCCGGCGACTGGCGAAATCCTTGGTAGCGTGCCGAAGATGGGGCGCGCCGAGACCCGCCGTGCCATCGAAGCCGCCGAGCGCGCCTTGCCGGCCTGGCGTGCGCTGACCGCCAAGGAGCGCGCCGGCAAGCTGCGCAAGTGGTTCGAGCTGATCATGGCCAATCAGGACGACCTGGGCCGCCTGATGACCCTGGAGCAGGGCAAGCCGCTGGCCGAGGCCAAGGGCGAAATCGCCTACGCCGCGTCCTTCATCGAGTGGTTTGCCGAGGAAGCCAAGCGCATCTACGGCGACACCATCCCCGGCCACCAGCCGGACAAGCGCATCATCGTGATCAAGCAGCCGATCGGCGTGACCGCGGCGATTACCCCGTGGAATTTTCCGGCGGCGATGATCACTCGCAAGGCCGGTCCGGCGCTGGCTGCCGGCTGCACCATGGTGCTCAAGCCCGCTTCGCAGACGCCGTTTTCCGCGCTGGCGCTGGCCGAGTTGGCCGCCCAGGCGGGTATTCCGGCTGGGGTGTTCAGCGTGGTCACCGGTAGCGCCGGCGAAGTCGGTGGCGAGCTGACCAGCAATCCGATCGTGCGTAAGCTGAGCTTCACCGGCTCCACCGAGATCGGCCGTCAGCTGATGGCCGAGTGCGCCCACGACATCAAGAAGGTGTCCCTCGAGCTGGGCGGCAACGCGCCGTTCATCGTCTTCGACGACGCCGACCTGGATGCCGCCGTGGAAGGCGCGCTGATCTCCAAATACCGCAACAACGGGCAGACCTGCGTGTGTGCCAACCGCCTGTACGTGCAGGACGGCGTGTACGACGCCTTCGTCGACAAGCTGAAGGCCGCCGTGGCCAAGCTGAAGATCGGCAATGGCCTGGAAGACGGCACCACCACCGGCCCGCTGATCGACAGCAAGGCGGTGGCCAAGGTCGAGGAGCACATCGCTGACGCGCTGGGCAAGGGCGCCAAGCTGGCCCTCGGTGGTCAGCCGCACGCTCTGGGTGGCAGCTTCTTCGAGCCGACTATCCTGGTCGACGTGCCGCACAATGCGGCGGTGGCCAGGGAAGAAACCTTCGGCCCGCTGGCGCCGGTGTTCCGTTTCAAGGACGAGGCCGAGGTAATCCGCCTGTCCAACGATACCGAGTTCGGCCTGGCCTCGTACTTCTATGCCCGCGACCTGGGTCGCGTGTTCCGCGTCGCCGAAGCCCTGGAGTACGGCATGGTCGGCATCAATACCGGGCTGATTTCCACTGAAGTGGCACCGTTCGGCGGGGTAAAAGCCTCCGGGCTGGGCCGCGAGGGCTCCAAGTACGGCATCGAGGACTATCTCGAAATCAAATACCTGTGCCTGGGCGGCGTGTGAAACTGATCCATAGCCTGCTGCGCGTCGGCCAGCCTGCGTTGGAGGCGGCCTCGGGATGCTCATTTACAGCTCGTAAACTGCGCTCCCTCGGCCACCTCCGCCTTGCCTGGCTCTAGCTCGCGAGGCTATGAATCAGTTTCAAGCTTTCCAGTTATGAATCCGTGGGTGTCGGGTGGCAGGCAGGAGCTGTAGTCACCCGGCGTCGGCGTTTCCGGTGGTGGCACCGGCTAACCCAGCCGACGGCCAGCGGGCAGGCGACAGTTCGATCATCGTTAGCTGTTTGCTCTGCCCAGCCCCGTCATCATCCTTGGACCGAGCCGTCCGTTACGGCTTATGAGGACACCATGAGCAAGAACGAATCCCTCCTGCAGCGTCGCCAGGCCGCCGTGGCCCGTGGCGTCAGCCAGATCCACCCGATCGTCGCCGAGCGCGCCGAGAACGCCACCGTGTGGGACGTCGACGGCCGCGAGTACATCGACTTCGCCGGCGGTATCGCCGTGCTGAACACCGGCCACCTGCATCCGAAGGTGATCGCCGCCGTGCAGGAGCAGCTGAGCAAGCTGACCCACACCTGCTTCCAGGTGCTGGCCTACGAGCCCTACATCGCCCTCTGTGAAGCCATCGCCGAGCGCGTACCGGGTGATTTCGCCAAGAAAACCCTGCTGGTCACCTCCGGCTCGGAAGCGGTGGAGAACGCCGTGAAGATCGCCCGCGCCGCCACCGGCCGCGCCGGGGTGATCGCCTTCACCGGCGCCTACCACGGCCGCACGATGATGACCCTGAGCCTGACTGGCAAGGTCGTGCCGTACTCCGCCGGTATGGGCCTGATGCCCGGCGGCGTGTTCCGCGCCCTGGCGCCGTGCCCGCTGCACGGCATCAGCGAGGATGACGCGATTGCCAGCATCGAGCGCATCTTCAAGAACGATGCGCAGCCGCGCGACATCGCCGCGATCATCATCGAGCCGGTGCAGGGCGAGGGCGGCTTCTACGTCAACTCGCCGGCCTTCATGCAGCGCCTGCGCGCGCTGTGCGACGAGCACGGCATCCTGTTGATCGCCGACGAAGTACAGACCGGCGCCGGGCGTACCGGCACCTTCTTCGCCTGCGAGCAGCTGGGCATCGTCCCGGACCTGACTACCTTCGCCAAATCGGTGGGCGGTGGCTTCCCGATCTCCGGCGTGTGCGGCAAAGCCGAGATCATGGACGTGATCGCCCCTGGCGGCCTGGGCGGTACCTACGCCGGCAGCCCGATCGCCTGCGCCGCGGCGCTGGCCGTGATGGAAGTGTTCGAGGAAGAGAAGCTGCTGGAGCGCTCGCAGGCGGTGGGCGAGAAGCTCAAGGCCGGCCTGAATGCCATCGCTGCCAAGCACAAGGTGATCGGTGACGTGCGTGGCCTGGGTTCGATGGTGGCCATCGAGCTGTTCGAGGGCGGCGACCACAGCAAACCGGCCGCCGAGCTGGTGGGCAAGATCGTCGCGCGTGCCCGTGACAAGGGGCTGCTCCTGCTGTCCTGCGGCACCTACTACAACGTCATCCGTTTCCTCATGCCGCTGACCATTCCCGACGCGCAGCTGGAGCGAGGCCTGGCCATTGTCGCCGAGTGCTTCGACGAGCTGGCCTGAGGCGCGCTGTACTGTGCAGAGAACCCGCCATCCGGCGGGTTCTTGCTGTCAGCCCCTGGGGTCGGGTTAGCGGCTCAGCTGGCGGACACCCTGGCGGGTGCCGAGCAGCAGCAGGTCGGCGCGGCGCGCGGCGAACAGGCCGTTGCAGACCACCCCGACAATCGCATTGATGTCGGCTTCCAGGCGCTGCGGGTCGACGATGGACAGGTTGTGCACGTCGAGGATCACGTTGCCGTTATCGGTCACCACGCCCTCGCGGTAGACCGGGTCGCCGCCCAGTCGCACCAATTGCCGGGCCACATGGCTGCGCGCCATGGGAATCACCTCGACCGGCAGCGGAAACTGGCCGAGTACCGGCACCAGCTTGCTTTCGTCGGCAATGCAGATGAAGGTGCGCGCCACGGCGGCGACGATCTTCTCGCGGGTCAGTGCGGCACCGCCGCCCTTGATCAGGTTGAGGCGTTCATCGCTTTCATCGGCGCCGTCGACATAGAACCCCAGCTCGCTGACGCTGTTCAGGTCATACACCGGGATGCCGTGTGCCTTGAGGCGGCTGGCGGTGGCTTCGGAGCTGGCGACCGCGCCGTCGAAGTCGAACTTGTGGCGGGCCAGGGCGTCGATGAAAAAGTTTGCCGTGGAGCCGGTGCCGACGCCGATCACGCTGTGCTTTTCCAGGCGCGGGCGAATGTAGTCCATGGCCGCTTCGGCCACGGCTTGCTTGAGTTGATCCTGGGTCATGCGGCACCGTCGGGAATGAAGGAAACAGGCCGGCGATTATAGCTGCTGCACGGCGGAAAACCCCTGTTTCTCTGTGGTCGCGCGGTAAAACAGTGGGGTAGACTCGCCGGTTCACACGCCAGCCAAAGACCTGCCGCAATGCTTGAACAGTACGTGAAACACATCCTCACCTCGCGCGTCTACGATGTCGCGGTGGAAACCCCGCTGCAAGCGGCCCGCCAGCTCAGCGAGCGGCTGGGTAACCAGATTCTCCTCAAGCGCGAGGATCTGCAGCCGGTGTACTCGTTCAAGATTCGCGGCGCCTACAACAAGCTGGCCCAGCTCAGCGAAACCGAGCGGGCGCGTGGCGTGGTCACTGCCTCGGCCGGCAACCATGCCCAGGGCCTGGCGCTGGCCGCCAAGCACCTGGGCGTCAAGGCAACCATCGTCATGCCGCGTACCACGCCGGAACTCAAGGTACAGGGCGTGCGGACGCGTGGCGGCAAGGTGGTGCTGCATGGCGATGCCTTCCCCGAGGCGCTGGCGCATTCGCTCAAGCTGGTCGAGGAGAAGGGCTACACCTATATCCACCCCTATGACGACCCGCTGGTGATCGCCGGCCAGGGCACCGTGGCCATGGAAATCCTCCGCCAGCAGCCGGGTCAGCTCGACGCCATTTTCGTGCCGGTGGGCGGCGGCGGGCTGATCGCCGGTATTGCTGCCTACGTCAAATACCTGCGCCCGGAGATCCGCGTGATCGGTGTCGAGCCGGATGACTCCAACTGCCTGCAGGCCGCCATGGCCGCTGGCGAGCGCGTGGTGCTGCCGAGCGTCGGGCTGTTTGCCGACGGTGTGGCGGTGGCGCAGATTGGCCAGCACACCTTCGACGTCTGCAAACACTATGTGGATGAAGTGATCACCGTCAGCACTGACGAGATCTGCGCGGCGATCAAGGACATCTACGACGACACCCGCTCGATCACCGAGCCGGCCGGCGCGCTGTCGGTGGCCGGGATCAAGAAATATGTCGAAGAGCGCGGCGCGCATGGCCAGGTACTGGTGGGCATCGACTCCGGCGCCAACATCAACTTCGACCGCCTGCGCCATGTCGCCGAGCGCGCCGAACTGGGCGAGAAGCGCGAGGCGATCATCGCCGTGACCATTCCCGAACAGCCGGGCAGCTTCAAGACGTTCTGCGAGGCGATCGGCAAGCGGCAGATCACCGAGTTCAACTACCGTTACCACACCGACGGCGAGGCGCACATCTTCGTCGGCGTGCAGACCCACCCGGAAAACGATCCGCGTGCCGCGCTGGTGCAAGGGCTGCGTGACAAGGGCTTCCCGGTGCTCGACCTGACCGACAACGAACTGGCCAAGCTGCATATCCGTCACATGGTTGGCGGCCATGCGGCGGCGGTGCCTGATGAATGCGTGTTCCGCTTCGAGTTCCCCGAGCGGCCGGGCGCGCTGTTCAACTTCCTCAACAAGCTCGGCGGTCGCTGGAACATCTCGATGTTCCACTACCGCAACCACGGTGCCGCCGATGGCCGCGTGCTGGCGGCCTTGCAGGTGCCGCACGAGGAGCGCCAGCTGATTCCGGCGGCCCTGGATGCCATCGGCTACCCCTATTGGGATGAAAGCGACAACCCTGCCTATTCACTGTTCCTGGGATAACCATATGAATGCCTACCTGCTGCTGAAAATCAGCCACAGCCTGCCTGCCGTACTCCTGCTGCTTGGCGTGCTGGCGCATACCTTCATGCTGTTCAAGGCGCAGCGCAGCGGCGACGTCGCCGTGCTGCAACGCAAGCTGCGGGTGACCCGCCGCTACAGCCTGCCGGCGCTGTTCGTGCTGGCGCTGAGCTTGCCGGTGAGCGGCTGGCTGCTGGTTGACTACGCGGGCTGGCCGCTGAGCCAGCTGTGGCTGCTGCTGAGTACCGCGCTGTATGGCCTGCTGCTGCTGTTCGGGCTGTTGCTGGCCGGTCGTCTGGCCGCCTGGCAGAACCTGTCGGGCAGCCCGGCGGCGGATCGCCCGCGCCTGCTCTGTACGCTGTACGCGCTGGGCAGCCTGCTGCTGTTGCTGGCGATTTCCGCGCTGATGGGCGCCAAGCCGATGTAAGCAGGCGCCGGGCGGGTGTTCAGCGCAGGCTGAGCACCGGCCAGCCGCGCGCCTCGGCGGTGGCGCGCAGCACCTCGTCGGGGTCGACGGCTACCGGATGGCTGACCGCCTCGAGCAGCGGCAGGTCGTTGCGCGAGTCGCTGTAGAAGTAACTGTCCTCCAGGCTGTGCCCGGTTTCCGCCAGCCACTGCTGCAGGCGCAGCACCTTGCCGTGCTGGTAGCAGGGCGTGCCGGTGATCTGTCCGCTATAGCGGCCGTCCTGCATGCCGCACTCGGTGGCAATCAGCGTATCCACGCCGAGCCGTGCGGCGATCGGCGCGGTGACGAAACGGTTGGTCGCGGTGATGATCACCAGCAGGTCGCCGGCGGCGCGGTGCTGCGCCAGCAGGGCCTCGCCCTTGGGCAGAATCAGCGGTTCGATGACTTCCTGCATGAACTCGGCATGCCATTGCGCCAGCTGCGCCAGGCTACTGCGGCCGAGAATTTCCTGGCTGAAATTCTGGTAGGCCACTACGTCCAGTTGGCCGGCGCAGTAGTCGGCGTAGAAGGCATTGTTGCGTGCCTCGTAGGCCTGGGCGTCGACCAGGCCGCGACGGCAGACGAATTCGCCCCAGCTGTGGTCGCTGTCACCGGCCAGCAGGGTGTTGTCGAGATCGAAGAGGGCCAGACGGGGCATGTCGTGCGGTTTCCAGGTGGTCGTGGGCGCGCCAGAATAGCCGCTTTGCCTGGGCTTTCCCAGCCGCGCCAAGGCTGCGTTGCCGCTGTTGCCGGCTTTGTGGAACAATGCCGGCACATGCGTTTGCGAGGTGGTTCAAGTGATCGATTCCGATGGTTTTCGCCCCAATGTCGGCATCATCCTCGCCAATGATGTTGGCCAGGTGCTGTGGGCGCGGCGTATCAACCAGGATGCCTGGCAATTTCCCCAGGGCGGTATCAACGCCCAGGAGTGTCCGGAGCAGGCGCTGTTCCGCGAGCTCAACGAAGAAGTCGGCCTGACTCCTCAGGATGTGAAGATCCTCGCCTGTACGCGCGGCTGGCTGCGTTATCGTCTGCCCCAGCGCATGGTGCGTACGAATAGCCAGCCGTTGTGTATCGGCCAGAAACAGAAATGGTTTTTGCTGCGTCTGACCGGCGACGAGCAACGGGTGCGCATGGATGCCTCGGGCAAGCCCGAGTTCGATGGCTGGCGTTGGGTCAGCTATTGGTACCCGCTCAACCAGGTCGTCAATTTCAAGCGTGAGGTCTATCGGCGCGCCTTGAAGGAGTTGGCCCCGCGTCTGCTGGCGCGGGACTGAACACACAGGATATTCGGCATGCTCAATACGCTGCGCAAGATCGTCCAGGAAGTGAACGCCGCCAAGGATCTCAAGGCGGCCTTGACGATCATCGTGCAGCGCGTCAAGGAGACCATGGGCAGCCAGGTCTGCTCGGTCTACCTGCTTGACCCGGAGAGCAACCGCTTCGTGCTGATGGCCACCGACGGTCTCAACAAGCGGGCGATCGGCAAGGTCAGCATGAGCCCCAACGAGGGCCTGGTCGGCCTGGTCGGCAGCCGTGAAGAGCCGCTCAATCTGGAGCATGCCTCGGAACACCCCCGTTATCGCTACTTCGCCGAGACCGGCGAGGAGCGCTATGCCTCCTTCCTCGGCGCACCGATCATCCACCACCGCCGGGTGATGGGCGTTCTGGTGGTGCAGCAGAAGGAGCGCCGCCAGTTCGACGAGGGCGAAGAAGCCTTCCTGGTGACCATGAGCGCACAGCTGGCCGGGGTTATCGCGCATGCCGAGGCGACCGGCACCATTCAGGGCCTGGGCAAGCAGGGCAAGGGTATTCAGGAGGCCAAGTTCGTTGGCGTGCCCGGTTCGCCCGGTGTGGCGGTGGGCCCGGCGCTGGTCATGCTGCCGCCGGCTGACCTCGACGTGGTGCCGGACAAGCGCATCGAGGATATCGAGGCCGAGCTGGCCAATTTCACCCAGGCCCTTGAAGCGGTCCGCGAGGACATGCGCACGCTGTCGGCCAAGCTGGCCACCCAGCTGCGCCCCGAGGAGCGCGCGCTGTTCGATGTGTACCTGATGATGCTCGACGACGCGGCCATTGGCCAGGAAGTCAGCCAGATCATCCGCCAGGGGCAGTGGGCACAAGGTGCGCTGCGTCAGGTGGTGGCCGAGCACGTCAAGGGCTTCGAGCTGATGGACGATGCCTACCTGCGCGAGCGGGCGTCGGACGTCAAGGACCTCGGCCGCCGGCTGCTCGCCTACCTGCAGCAGGCGCACAAGGAAAAACTCACCTACCCGGACAACACCATTCTGGTCAGCGAGGAGCTGACCCCGGCGATGCTCGGTGAAGTGCCGGAAGGCAAGCTGGCCGGCCTGGTCTCGGTGCTCGGCTCGGGCAACTCGCACGTGGCGATTCTCGCCCGCGCCATGGGTATTCCCACGGTCATGGGGGTGGTCGACCTGCCCTACGCCAAGGTCGACGGCATCCAGCTGATCGTCGATGGCTACCATGGCGAGGTGTTCACCAACCCGTCCGCCGAGCTGCGTCGTCAGTACGACGAGGTGGTCGAGGAAGAGCGCCAGCTGAACAAGGGCCTGGATGCCCTGCGCGAGCTGCCCTGCGAGACGCTGGATGGTCAGCGCATGCCGTTGTGGGTCAATACCGGGCTGCTCGCCGACATCACCCGTGCCCAGGAGCGCGGCGCCGAGGGCGTCGGCCTGTATCGCACGGAAGTGCCGTTCATGGCGCGTGAGCGTTTCCCCAGCGAGAAGGAGCAGCTGGCGATCTACCGCGAGCAGTTGCAGGCCTTCCACCCGCTGCCGGTGACCATGCGTACCCTGGATATCGGTGGCGACAAGGCGCTGCCGTATTTTCCGATCAAGGAAAGCAACCCCTTCCTCGGCTGGCGCGGCATCCGTATTACCCTCGACCACCCGGAAATCTTCCTGGTGCAGGTGCGCGCCATGCTCAAGGCCAGTGAAGGGCTGAACAACCTGCGCATCCTCTTGCCGATGATTTCCGGCGTGCAGGAGCTGGAAGAAGCCCTGCACCTGATTCACCGTGCCTGGGGCGAAGTGCGTGATGAGGGGCTGGACGTGGTCATGCCGCCGGTCGGGGTGATGATCGAAGTGCCGGCGGCGGTCTACCAGATCCGCGACCTGGCGCGGCAGGCCGACTTCATCTCGGTGGGTTCCAACGACCTGACCCAGTACCTGCTGGCGGTTGACCGCAACAATGCACGGGTGGCCGATCTCTACGACTTCCTGCACCCGGCGGTGCTGCATGCGCTCAAACTGGTGGTCGAAGGCAGCCATGCCGAAGGCAAGCCGGTGAGCATTTGCGGCGAAATGGCCGGCGACCCGGCGGCGGCCATGCTGCTGATGGCCATGGGTTTCGATTCACTGTCGATGAACGCCACCAACCTGCCCAAGGTCAAGTGGCTGCTGCGCCAGATCAGCCTGGGCAAGGCCCGCGAGCTGCTCGCCCAGGTGCTGCAGATCGACAACCCGCAGGTCATCCACAGCGCCCTGCACCTGGCCCTGCGCAACCTGGGCCTGGGCCGCATGATCAACCCGGCGGCCAACGTCCAGGCCTGAGTGGCGCTCAGGCGCTGCTCAGCAGTGCCTGACAGAGCAGCCGGTAATCCTCGATGGCGATGAACTCCTCGCTGGGCTTGGCGCCCAGGCGGCTGTCCGGATGGCTGATCGCGCGCAGGTGGGCGATGCCATAGCGCTGCGCGCTGCGCAGGATCGGCAGGCTGTCATCGATGAACAGGGTGCGTGCCGGGCTGAACGCGAAATCCTGCTGCAGGGCGAACCAGAACTGCTGGTCTTCCTTGGGGAAGCCGTAGTCGTGGGCGCTGATCAGCCGCTCGAACCAGGGTGCCAGCTCGACTTTCTCCAGCTTCAGCGACAGCGAGTCACGGTGGGCGTTGGTGATCAGCGCAACGCGCTTGCCAGCCTGGCGCAGTGCGGCGAGAAACGCCTGGGCGTGTGGGCGCAGCTGGATCAGGTGGGCGACTTCGCGCTTGAGCAGGGCCACGTCCAGGCCCAGTTCGGCGCTCCAGAAGTCCAGGCAATACCAGGTCAGCTGGCCGGCGTGCGCCTCGAACAGCGGCAGCAGCTCGGCCCGCGCCTGGGCCAGGCTGCACTGGTGATGCTCGGCATAGCGCTGCGGCAGGTGTTGCAGCCAGAAGTGGTTGTCGAAGTGCAGGTCGAGCAGGGTGCCGTCCATATCCAGCAGCACGGTGTCGATGGCGTTCCAGGGCAGGGTGTCGGACATGATGATTTCGTCGCGCAGGTGGGTCCGGGGGCACAGACAGGCTGGCCGGGCAGGGTATGATAACCGCCTGCCACAAGGAGTGCCGTGATGCGTGAGAAACCCACCGTGCTGGCCCGTGAGATCGTTGCCAGTAGCCGCCTGTTTCGTGTCGAAGAGCTGCAGCTGCGCTTCAGCAACGGCGTCGAGCGCACCTATGAGCGCCTGGCCAGCCGCGGCACCGGTTATGGCGCGGTGATGGTGGTGGCGATGCGCGACGACTGTCATGCGTTGCTGGTCGAGGAATATTGCGGCGGCACCGATGATTACCAGCTGTCCCTGCCCAAGGGGCTGGTGGAGCCCGGCGAAGATGTGCTGGCGGCGGCCAACCGCGAGCTCAAGGAAGAGGCCGGCTACGGCGCCCGCGAGCTGGAGTGGCTGGCCGAGTTGAGCCTGTCGCCGGGCTACATGAGCCAGAAGATCCAGGTGGTGCTGGCCCGTGACCTGTATGCCGAGCGCCTGCCGGGCGATGAGCCGGAGCCCATGCGGGTGGACCAGGTGCACCTGGGCGAGCTGGCACAACTTATCCACGATCCGCTGTTCAGCGAAGGGCGCGCCCTGGCGGCGCTGTATCTGGCGCGTGATCTGCTCATCCAGCGAGGCCTGTTCCGCCCATGAACGAGTTACCCCTGCAGGCGCTGATCGAACTGGTCCGTGCGGCCGGCCAGGCCATCCTGCCGTACTGGCGGCAACCGCTGGAAGTCAGCGAAAAAAGCGACAGCTCGCCGGTCACCGCCGCCGACCTGGCTGCACATGCCTGCCTGCGTGATGGTTTGCAGGCGCTGGGCCTGGGCATTCCGCTGCTCTCCGAGGAAGACGCGGAAATCCCCCTGGCCGAGCGACTGGGCTGGTCACGCTGGTGGCTGGTCGATCCGCTCGACGGCACCAAGGAGTTCATTGCCGGCAGCGATGAGTTCACCGTCAACCTGGCGCTGATCGAAGGCGGCCAGGTGCACTTCGGCCTGGTGGGGATTCCAGCCAGTGGGCGTGTCTACTACGGCGGTGCCGGTTTCGGCGCCTGGCGCGTCGATCCCGGCCAGGCGGCCCAGCCGCTGGCGGTGCGCGATACCCCGGAGGAGGCCTTCGTGCTGGTGGCCAGTCGCCGGCACAGCAGCCCGGCGCAGGAGCGTCTGCTGGCCGGGCTGGGCCAGTGGTTCGCTGACCTGCAGCTGACCAGCGTGGGCAGTTCCCTGAAGTTCTGCCTGCTAGCCGAAGGTGCCGCCGACTGCTATCCGCGTCTGGCGCCCACCTCGCAGTGGGATACCGCGGCCGCGCAGGCGGTGCTGGAAGGGGCGGGTGGGCTGGTCGTCGACCTGCACGGCGAACCGTTGCGCTATCCGCCGCGTGCCGATTTCCTCAATCCGCACTTTCTCGCCCTGCCGCAGGCCGCGCCCTGGCGTAGCCAGCTGTTGCAGCTGGCGCGCAGCCTGGACTGAGCGGCTGCGCAGCGGCATCTAGCGCGTTTCGCGCAGGTCCGCATAGCGACAGGGGGCATAGCGGATCGGTTGGGCGAAGCCGGGGACGCGGATGCCCTGGCGGTCGATCTGCAGCTGCTGCTCGTCGATCAGCTGGTGGCCGAACTGGTAGAGGATATCCAGCTGGCCGTGCAGCGCCTGCTGCTCATAGGCCTGGGCGACGGCGCGGGTCTGCTCGCGCTGCCGGCGCCAGCTGGCCAGGCGTGCCGCGCCGTGCCGGCGGCTGAGCAGCTGCTCGGTCAGCGCCGGTGCCAGCACCACGGCACTGGCATTGTTGCCGCCAAAGCCCTTGGAGTTGAGGAAGCACAGCTGGGCCTGCTGCTCGCGGTCGGCGGTGAGGATGTCCAGCTGGCTTCGCTGCACGTCGTCGGCCACTGCGGAGATGGTCTTGATGCCCGGCAGCAGACCATGCTGGAAACTGCCCAGCGCGGCGATCAACTGGTCGGCACTGGCCGCAGCCAGGCTGTGGCCCAGGTAGGCCTTGATCGCACAGACCGGCCACTGGCTGATGCCGAAGGCTTGCGCCACGCGGTCGAGGAGTACCGACTCGGTCACCCGGTTGGCCGGGGTGCTGGAGCCGTGGGCATGCACGAAGCTGTGGCGACGCACGCAGTCTTCGCCGAGCAGGTCGATGGCGCTGGCCACCGCCTTGGCCATGGTCAGGTAGTTGCCCGGGCCGGGCGCGGAAATGGATTTCTTGAAGCCGTCGGCATTGTTGAATACCTCGGGCACCGCGCCATGGATGTCGGCGCCCAGCTGCAGGGCCAGCTCGTCATCCATGAGCAGCACGTACTGGCTCGACTCGGCCAGGGTGAACCCGCAGTTGTCGCCGAAGGGCCGGCTGGCGCGGCGCCAGTCGATGCTCGCGCTGCCTTCGCCGTTGCGCTCCTGAACCTGACGCAGGCCTTCCTCGCTGGCCAGCGCACCCATGGCGGCGTAGCCCTCGATGCACTCGGCGGTCAGCGGCGCTTCGCTGTTGCCGACCAGCACCACCCGCGCGCTGCCGTTGTGGATGCAGTCGATGGCCTTCTGCAGGTTATAGAGGAAGGTCGCGCAGGCCCCGGTGACGCTGCCGGTGCTGCCCACGCTGCCCAGGACATAGGCATTGATGAAGTCGGCGGGCATGGTGTTGAGGCCCAGCGGCAGCATCTTGGCGCTGACCCGCTGACCTTTCAGGCGCGACTGCAGCAGGCCGCCATAGCCGGCATCGTCGAGCTGGCTCATCACGCTGCCGGAAAACACCGCGATCTGGTCCGGCGCCACCTGGCTGCACAGGTACTCCCAGCTCAGCCCGCTGGCGCGCAGGGCGTCGGTGGCGCCGACAATCGCCAGCTGCAGGCCGCGCGGGTGAAAGTGCGAGTGGTACAGCGCTGCCGGCTCGAAGCCGCTGGGCAGCTGGCCGGCGGATTTCACCGGCAGTTCGCGCAGGCTGTCGACCTTGACGTCGCAGCCTTCGTAGACGGTGACCTGCACTTCGCTGGCATTGAGTGCTTCGACCACCCAGTCGCTGGGCAGCGGCTCGGGTAGCTGCTTGCGCTGGGTGATGAAGACCAGCGGCTTGCCGGCGGTGCCGGTGATGCTCAGGTTCTTCTGCCAGGGTGCCGCGTCGACATCCAGGCAGCGCGCCTCGATGCGGCGGATCAGCGTGCCGTCGCGGACCGCCTGGGCATGGTCCTGCTCGATCTGCGCCAGGCTCAACGGCTCCCCGGCCAGGCTCTGATACTGGCCATGCTGGCTGCTGATCAGGCCCATCATCTGTGCCAGGCCAGCGAGGGTTTCCTGGCGGGCCTGGGTGGGTAGGCTGTCCAGCACGCAACGGCGGAAGGCATGGTGGAACGAGCTGCGCCCGGCAGGGCTATAACCGCCGAAACCGACGATGACAGGTAAACGTGACATGCCTGGAACTCCTTGGGCAGCACTGAAGGCGTGGGCGCGACCGGGGGGCGCAGCCAGGGGTGCCTATGCTGACGCGGAGTGTGACTGTCAGGTCACGTTGTGCCGGCTCAGGCGAATCCCTGCTGGCGCCAGGCTTCGTAGACCACCACGGCCACCGCATTGGACAGATTGAGGCTGCGGCACGCCGGGCGCATGGGGATCTTCAGCAACTGCTCGGCCGGCAGGCTGTCGCGAATCTCCGCCGGCAGGCCACGACTTTCCGGGCCAAAGAGGAATATGTCACCGGGCAGATAGTGCATTTCGGCATAGCTGTGGCTAGCCTTGGTGGTGAGCGCCAGAATCCTGCCGCCGCCGATAGCTGTGATACAGTCGGCCAGGCTGTGATGGCGTTTCAATGTCGCGTATTCGTGATAGTCCAGACCGGCGCGGCGCAGGCGCTTGTCATCCAGCTCGAAACCCAGTGGCTCGATCAGGTGCAGCTGGCTGCCGGTGTTGGCACACAGGCGGATGATGTTGCCGGTATTGGGCGGAATTTCCGGCTGGAACAGCACGACATGAAACATAACAAGAGGCCTGGATACAGGTTGAGGCAGGGAGCTGGCGCGCTGTGCGCCGGCACGAGCAAAGCATTCTACAGCCTGGCACCGGGTTTGCCCGAAGTGCGTTGCAGGCTGTTCTGGGGGCGCAGGTTTGCGTTGGTTGAAGACTAGGAAGGCGCGGGTCGCTGCAGGCCTGATCGGCATCGAGTGTGGGCCGCAAGGCATCGCCCTGGCGCAGGTGGAGCGCCGCGAGGATGGCAGCCCGTTGCTGCAGCGCTGCGAGTTCCGCGCTGTGCCGCCCGCCGAGCAGGAGGCCGCACTCAAGGCACTGGTGCAGGAACATGGCCTGCAGGACATGCCGGTCAACCTGCTGCTGCACCCGGCCGACTATCAGGCTCACCTGCTGGATGCCCCCGAAGTGGCTGCCGACGAGCTGCGTGACGCGCTGCGCTGGAAAGTCCGCGAGCTGGTCGGCAACAGCCTTACCGACTACGTGGTGGATGGCTTCAATCTGCCCGAGGACGCCTACCGCGGACGCGCCCGGCGCAGTTTCTGCGCGGTGCTCGACAAGGCGCGCATGCAGGCGGGCGAACGCCTGGTGCGACATGCCGGCCTGCGTCTGCAGAGTATCGATATCACCGAGATGGCGTTTCGCAACCTGGGGCTGCTGGCGGGTGCCGAGGGCATCAACCTGGGGCTGTTGCGCCTGCGTTCCAGCGAAGGGCTGATCTGCATCCAGAACGGCAGCGAGCTGTACATGAGCCGGCGCATCGAACAGGGCCTCGACCAGGCCGGCGAGGATTTCGCCAACGTGATCCTCGAAGTGCAGCGCTCGCTGGATTACTACGAAGGCCAGCTGGGCAAGGGCTATATCGCCCGCCTCCTGCTGCTACCGATGAAGCGCCTGGGCGAGCCGACCCTGGCGGCGTTGAGCAGCGGGCTGGCCGTGCATGTACTGCCCCTGCGCCTGGCCGAGCTGTTTCCCGGCCAGCCGGCGGCGGAGCTGGATGATGCCGCGCAGGCCTTTTGCATCGGTGCGGTGGGCGCAGCATTGCGTCAGGAGGCCGGCTGATGCAGAACCTCAACCTGTTCCAGCAGGAGCGCCGGCGCCGTAGTGGCCCCAGCGTGCGCCTGATGCTTGCCGGTCAGGCGCTGCTCTGGCTGCTGTTGCTGGGCCACGGCCTGTGGCTGCATGGTCAGGTGCGCCAGGCTGAGAGCGCACAACAGCGCCTGCAACAGGCCGCCGAGTCATTGACCGCCAGCCTGGCGCAACAGCGCGAAAGCTTCCGTGAGCCCGAACTGGATGCCCGCCTGCCCGAGCAGCTGCTGGCCAGCCAACAGCGTGCAGCGCGTCTGCAGGCACTGCTCGATCACCTGCAGACGCTGAGCCTGCAGGGCGAGGGCTTCGTCGCGCCGCTGCAGGCGCTGTCCAGCCAGCATCCGCCGCAGGGCCTGTGGCTGCGCCACATCCTCTTGCAGGACGGCGGGCGGCAGATGCAGCTGAGCGGGCGCAGCAATAACCAGGAGCTGCTGCCGCTGTACCTGCGCAGTCTGGGACAGAGCCCGGTGTTTGCCGGGCGCGAGTTCGCCGACCTGCAATTGCAGCGTGGCGAGGATGGGCTGTTCGAGTTCCGCCTGCGCAGTGCGGGTGTTGAGGAGACGGCAGATGAATGAACTCTGGCAACGCTGGCGGCTGCTGGCGCCGCGCGAGCAATGGCTGATCTACGTCACCGGGCTGGTGGTCGTGCTGATGGCCTATGTGCTGCTGTGGGCTGACCCGCAGGGCTTGCGTTTGCAGCACAGCCGGCAGGCCCAGCAGGCCGATGTGCAGCGCATCGAGCAGGCCGAGGCGGAGCTGGCCGCCCTGCAGGCGCGTGCTGCTGCCGATCCCAACCTGGCCTACCGCCAGGCGCTGCAGCAGAGCGAGGCGCAGGCCGGCGAGCTGCAGGCGCGCATTGCCAGCGATACCGCGGGCCTGGCCAGTCCGGCACAGATGCAGCAGGTACTGCGCGAGCTGTTGCAGGCGCGTCCGCAACTGCGCGTGCTGGCCCTGCAAAGCTTCAGCGAACCGCTGGACTTGCCCCAGGACAATACGCTGCCTGCCGCCGACGCGGCACAATCGCCGGCCGCACTGCCCTTGCAGTTGTACCGGCATGGGGTGCGCCTGACCCTGGAGGGGGGCTATTTCGAGCTGCTTGGTTATTTGCAGGCGGTGCGCGGCAGTCAGGTGCGGCTGTACTGGCAAAGCCTCGACTACCAGGTACAGGAAACGGGCGGCGCGCGGATTGTCTTGCTGCTGTATACCTTGAGTCGTGAACAGGGGTGGCTGGGTGTCTGACAAGCAATTCAAGCCTCGTGCAGCACGGCTGGCCCTGCTGGCCCTGCTGGCATTTCCGGCCTGGGCGGCCACGCCGACTGCGCTGGACCCTACCCAGGCACCGCGCAGTGCCTCGCCCTCGGCCAGCCCGGCAGCCGCCGAAGCGCCCCTGCGCCTGCAGGCCATCGTGCTGGCCGGTGCACAGCGTTACGCGGTGATCGACGGCCAGCAACGCCGTGTGGGCGACTGGCTGGGCGAGGCGCGCATCCTGGCGATCGACAGCCAGGCGGTCAAACTGCAACGCCATGACCAGGTGCAATGGCTGCGCCTGGCTCCTTCCATTGTGCAACCGAGTCGATGATGAGCATGATCAGCAAACACCTGCCACTGCTCGCCGTACTGGCCCTATTGGGGGCCTGCCAGAGCTTCGAGGATGGCGACCGCCAGTTGGCCCGGCAGGGTCAGCAACTGCTCGACGAGAGCCTCCAGCAGGCGCTGGCCAGCCCGCCGCCCGCCGCAGTGCAGGCCGCCCTGCTGCCGCCGTTGCGCCTGGACCTGCCAAACAGTGCCGGCCCGCGCTTCGATGTGGCGGTCAGCGAGATGCCGGCGCGCGAGTTCTTCCTCAGCCTGATGCAGGGTGCCGGGCAGAACCTCGTGGTACATCCGCAGGTGGATGGCCTGGTCACTTTCAGCCTGCGCAACGTAACCCTCGAAGAGGCGCTCAGCGCGGTACGTGACAGCTACGGCTACGACTTCCGGCGCACCAGCTACGGCTACCAGATCCTGCCCAATCAGCCGATCACTCGCAGCTATGACATCAACTACCTCAACCTGCTGCGCGAAGGCAGTACCGACACGCGGATCAGTTCCGGCCAGGTGACCACCGACAACAACGTCAGCAGCGGTGCTGGCGGTACCACTACCAGCAGTACCTCGTCGACCGTCAATGCCAGCCAGTTGCTGACCACCAGCCGAGTCGATCTGTGGCAGGAGCTGCAGGATGTGGTGAACATGATCATCGGCAGCGAGCCGGGCAACAACGTGGTGATCAACCCGCAGGCCGGCCTGCTGGTAGTCAAGGCCAGCACCGCCGATCAGCAAAATGTTCAGGCCTTCCTGCGCCAGGCGCAACGCAATCTGCAGCGCCAGGTGATCCTGGAAAGCAAGATTCTCGAAGTCGAGTTGTCCGATGGCTTCCAGGCTGGGATCAACTGGACCCAGCTGGGCAAGGAAGGTAACAGCACCTTCGGCCTCAGCCTGAGTGGCGAAGCACTCAGCGGCAGCCAGGGCGTGGGAGGGGTGTTCACCGGCTCGCTCAGCGTAGGCGACTTCACCGGCGTGGTGCAGCTGCTGGAAACCCAGGGCAACGTGCGCGTGCTGTCCAGCCCGCGGGTGTCCACGCTGAATAACCAGAAGGCGGTGATCAAGGTCGGCACCGACGAGTTCTTCGTCACCGATGTTTCCACCACCACCACCAGCCTGTCCGGTGGCGGCACCGCGCCGAACCTGGACATTACCCTGACGCCGTTCTTCTCCGGGATTTCCCTGGACGTGACGCCGCAGATCGACGAGCACGACCAGGTCACCCTGCATGTGCGGCCCACCGTCAGCCGCGTACAGGACCAGAACAAGAGCATCACCCTGGGTAACGACGACAATGTCTTCAACCTGCCGCTGGCGCTGTCCACCACGCGCCAGTCGGACTCCATCGTGCGTGCCCGCAGCGGCCAGGTGGTGGTGATCGGCGGCCTGCTGCAGAACGCCAACCAGAACGAAGACGCCAACCTGCCCTGGGCCTCGCGCCTGCCGATCATCGGTCCGCTGTTCCAGCAGCAGCGCAAGAGTCTGCGGCAAAGTGAGCTGGTGATTCTCATGCGTCCCCAGGTGGTTGGCGAAGACACCTGGCGCGAGGAGCTGCGCAGGAGTGCGGAAAGCTTCCAGGAACTGAGGTAGGCCATGTACGAAGCGTTCTTCGGCCTGCGTGAGAAGCCCTTTGCGCTGACTCCGAATACCGAGTTCCTGGTGCAGTTGGCGCCCTATCAGGGCTGCCTGAATCTGCTGCGCCTGGCCCTGGCCGAGGGCGAAGGCTTCATCAAGGTGATCGGTGAGGTGGGTACCGGCAAGACCCTGCTGTGCCGTGCCGTGCTCAACCTGCTGGACAAGCGGCGCTTCCAGGCGGCCTACCTGCCCAATCCCTGTCTTACCCCGCTGGCCCTGCGCCAGGCGCTGGCCCATGAGCTGCACCTGCAGGACACCGCGGAGCTGGACGAACACAGTTTGCTGCAGCGCATCAACCAGCGGCTGATCGAGCTGGCGGCGGCCGGCAAGAGTACCGTGCTGCTGATCGACGAAGCCCAGGCGCTACCGCCGCGCACCCTGGAGTCGCTGCGCCTGCTGACCAACCTAGAGGGCGAACGCAGCAAGCTGCTGCAGGTGGTGCTGTTCGCCCAGCCGGAGCTGGACAGCACCCTGCAACAGGAGGCCTTTCGTCAGTTGCGCCAGCGCATCACCTTTTCCTACAGCCTGCGGCCCCTGGACCTGGTGGATATCCGCCGTTACCTGCAGGAGCGCCTGGCTGTGGCCGGCTACCGTGGCGAGCCGCTGTTCAGCGAAGCGGCATTGCGCCGCCTGGCGCGCGGCAGTGGTGGCATTCCCCGGCTGCTCAATATTCTCGCCAACAAGGCGCTGATGGCGGCCTTTGGCGAAGGTTGCCGGCAGATCGGCGCAGTGCATGTGCAGCGGGCGATTGCCGATACCGAAGGCGCGGTGCGTGTCGGCGCCCTGCGCCCCGGACTGCGTGGCCTGTTGCTATGCCTGGCGGCGCTGTTGGCGTTGCTGGCCGGCAGCTGGCTGGCGCTGCGCGGTTGGCCGAATGTAGCGGAGTGGCTGCCATGAGCCTGGTCAACGACATGCTGCGCGACCTGGAGAAACGCCGCGCCGCGCCGGGTGACAGCCCGCTGGCCGATGACCTGTATGCGGTTGACGAGGCTGCTGCGGCGCGCCGCGACCGCAGCCTGCGCCTGCGTCGCGGGCTGCTGTGGTTTGCCGCGGTGATGCTTGGTGCGTTCCTCATTGGCAACCTGCTCGGCCGGGTGGTCAAGGGCGTGCCGGCGATCCCGCCGCCGCGCGAGGCGCAGGTCCAAGAGCCGGTTGCCGTGACGCCGGTGCAGCTGCTCGAAGTGCTGCCGCAGCACCAGCCACGTCGCTTTGTCCTGCAATTGTTGCTGGACCGCACGCTGAGCTATCAGCGCCTCGACGAGAGTGGTGCGGTCAGCCTGGTGCTGCCCGGCACGCTGCTGCCCGGCGAGCCGCGCCATGGTCGTCTGCAACAGCAGGGGCGCAGCCTGTCCTGGCGGGTCGAGCAACAGGGCGATGCGGTGCATGTGCTGCTGGTTGGCCTGGGCGGTGAATTGCAGGTCGAAGACCGTCTGGAAGCCTTGGGTACGCGCTGGCAGCTTTGGCTGCAGGTGGATCTGCAGCGCAACGACGAAGAGCGTGTGCAGGAAGCACCGCTCGACCTGCCGGTGGCCGAGGTTGTGGCGGAGCCGGCGAGCGAGTCGCCCCCGGACGTGCCGCCAGGCTTTGGCCAGGTGCGCGAGGAGCCGGCGCCGATTGCCTGGCCACAACCGCCGGCAACCCAGCGCGCGCCGGCTCGGCCTGCGCCGGCCAAGGCCGCGCGTGGCAGCAGCGCGGTATGCCTGCACGGCGACAGTTGCTGGCCGGTAAGCAGTCCGCAGGCCGCGCCGCAGGTCCATATCCAGGGGCTGCCTGACCCCTTGCAGCTGGCCCGCGAGGCGCTGGCCGCGCAGCGCTATGCCGAGGCAATCAGCGAGCTGCAGGCGCTGCACCAGCGCCAGCCGGGCGATCGCCACGTGACTCGCTGGCTGGCGCGTGCCTACCTGGCGGCCGGCCAGCTGGAGCCTCTGTTGGCCTGGTTGCCGGGCCAGTTGCAGGCGCAGCCAGGCGACACTGAACTGCGCCTGTTGCTGGCCCGCGGCCAGTTGCAACAGGGCCAGCCGGCGGTGGCACTGGCCACTTTGCAAGAGCAGGCGCCCAGCCTGGACAGCGACCCGGCTTACCACGCGGTGCTGGCTGCGGCCCAGCAGCAGGCCGGGCAGTGGGCGCAAAGCGCGGCCACCTATCAGGCGCTGCTGGCCCGGCGTGGCAGCCAGGGTGCCTGGCACCTCGGCCTGGCTCTGGCCCTGGAGCGCCTGCAACAGGCCGAGCAGGCGCGCCTCCACTACCAGCGCGCCCTGCAGGACAGCGCGCTGGAGCCGGCCACCCGCGACTATATCGCTGCGCGCCTGCGCGCCCTGGGAGGACAGTAAATGGCCGAGAACGACGTACGTCAGCGCAAGGTGCGCCTGGGTGACCTGCTGGTACAGGCCGGGCTGATCAATGACGAACAGCTGCAACAGGCCCTGCAGAGCCAGAAGATCAGCGGTGCCAAGCTGGGCCGGGCGGTGGTTGACCTGGGTTTTGTCAGCGAGGTGCAGCTGCTCACCGCGCTGTCCGAACAGCTGCGCATTCCCTTTATCGAACTCAAGCATTTCAAACTCGATGCCCAGCTGGTGCAGAGTCTGCCGGAAGCCATGGCGCGGCGTTTCCGGGCCATCGTGCTGTCCCGCGAGGGTGGTGGCCTGCTGGTCGGCATGAGTGATCCGCTTGACCTGTTCGCCCTCGACGAGCTGGAGCGTGTCCTGAAAACCCGCGTGCAGCCGGCAGTGGTCCGGGAAAGCGAGCTGCTTTCCAGCCTGGATGGCCTGTACCGGCGCACCAGCGAAATCGCCTCGCTGGCTGGCGAACTGGAAGGTTCGCTGCAGGAAAGCGATTTCGACCTGAGCAAACTGGGCGCGGAAAGCACCTCGGATGCGCCGGTGGTGCGCCTGCTGCAAACGCTGTTCGAAGATGCCGTGCAGATGAAGGCCTCGGACATCCACATCGAACCGGACGAAGGCGTGGTGCGTATCCGCCAGCGTATCGATGGCGTGCTCAATGAACAGGTGATGAACGAACACCGCGTGGCATCGGCCCTGGTGATGCGCCTGAAGATCATGTCCGGGCTGGATATTTCCGAGAAACGTCTGCCGCAGGACGGTCGTTTCAACATCCGCGTACGCAACCGCAGCATCGACGTGCGGGTATCCACCATGCCGGTGCAGCATGGCGAGTCGGTGGTCATGCGTCTGCTCGACCAGAGTGGCGGGCTGTTCAACCTCGATCACACCGGCATGCCGGCAGACATGCTGGCGCGTTTCCGCCGTCTGTTGCAGCGGCCCTTTGGCATGGTGCTGGTCACCGGCCCGACCGGCTCCGGCAAGACCACCACCCTGTATGCCGGCCTGGCCGAGCTGAACAGCCCGGAGAAAAAGATCATCACCGTGGAAGACCCGGTGGAATACCGCCTGCCACGCGTCAACCAGGTGCAGGTCAACCCGAAGATCGAGTTGACCTTCGGCCGCGTGCTGCGCGCTGCCCTGCGCCAGGACCCGGACATCGTGCTGGTGGGCGAGATGCGTGACCAGGAAACCGCCGAAATCGGCCTGCGCGCCGCGCTGACCGGCCACCTGGTGCTGTCCACCCTGCACACCAACGATGCGCAGACTTCGGCTATGCGCCTGGTGGACATGGGGGCCGAGCCCTTCCTGGTGGCTACCGCGCTCAATGCGGTGCTGGCGCAGCGCCTGGTGCGCCGGGTCTGCGAGAACTGCATGCAGGAACAGCAGGCCGATCCGCAGCAGCTGGCCTGGCTGGAGCGTCTGCACGGTGGCAGCCTGGCCGGCAAGGTATTCCGCCACGGTGCGGGTTGCCACCAGTGTCACAACACCGGCTACAACGGCCGGGTGGGGGTCTACGAGCTGCTGGAAATGGACGAGCCGATGATCGCCGCGTTGCGCCGCAACGATCCGCAGGCCTTTGCCGAGGCGGCCAAGGCCAACCCGCACTACCGGCCGCTGGCGGCCTGCGCGCTGGACTATGCACTGGCCGGGGTGACCAGCATCGACGAGGTGCTCAAGGTGTGCGCGACCCTGACCGACGTGGATAGCCTGTAATGGCGCAGTTTCGCTACAGCGGACGCAATGCCCAGGGCGCACGGGTCAGCGGGCTGGTCGAGGCGGCCAGCCTGGACCAGGCGGCCAACGAGCTGTTGGCGCAGCAGATCACCCCGCTGCAGATCGATGCCCAGCAGGCCGACAAGGGCGCCGATGTACTCCAGCAACTGCTTGAGCGCCTGCGCCGGCGACGTGTCGAGCTGGATGAGCTGATCATCTTCTGCCGGCAGATGTACAGCCTGAGCAAGGCCGGCGTGCCGATCATCCGTGCCATCGGCGGGCTGGCCGAATCGACCCGCAACCTCTACCTGCGCGAGGTGCTGCAGGCGGTGCGTAGTGACCTGGAGCGCGGCCTGGGCCTGGCGGTGGCGATGAATGTTCATCCCCGGGTGTTCAATACCCTGTTCATCAGCATGGTCAGCGTGGGCGAGAACACCGGCCAGCTGGACGGGGCCTTTCGCCAGCTGTCCAGCTACCTGGAGCTGGAGCGGGAAACCCGCAAGCGCCTCAAGCAGGCCACCCGCTACCCGTTGTTCGTGCTCAGCGCCATGGGCGTGGCCCTGGCGGTGATCAACCTGTTCGTGATCCCGGCCTTTGCCAAGGTCTTCGAGCAGTTCAAGGCCGAGCTGCCCTGGGCGACGCGCGTGCTGATCGGCACCTCGCAGTTCTTCCAGGACTACTGGTGGCTGCTGCTGATCCTGCTGGCCGGCGGGCTGTATGGCTTCCTGCGCTGGACGAAAACCGAACAGGGCGCCTTGCACTGGGACCGCCTCAAGCTGCGCCTGCCCATCGTCGGTGGGATCTTCGAGCGGATCGCCCTGGCGCGCTTCACGCGCACCTTCGCCATGATGTACCGCGCCGGTGTACCCCTGTTGCAGACCCTGTCGATCAACAGTGCCAGCGTCGGCAACCGACACATCGGCCAGGCCGTACTGGCCATGCGCGAAGGCATCGAGCGGGGCGAGGCACTGACGCGTACTGCGGCAGCCAGCGGATTGTTTACCCCACTGGTGCTGCAGATGATGGCGGTGGGCGAGGAAACCGGCGCGCTGGATGACCTGTTTGTCGAGGTGGCGGATTTCTACGAGCAGGAAGTGGACTACGACCTCAAGCAGCTGGCCGATGCCATCGAGCCGATCCTTATCGTGGCGATGGGCGCGCTGGTACTGATCCTGGCGCTGGGCGTGTTCCTGCCCATGTGGGAACTCGGCTCGGCGGCGCGGGGGCGCTGATGCGTGAAGCGCTGGCGGCCTGGACCCTGCGCCGACGCTGGCAGCGTCTGGGCCTGTGGCTGGTGCTGTTGATGGCGATTGGCCTGCTCTGGCTATTGACCTGGCGCATCCTCGGCGTGCTGGAGATGCGTAACATGCAGGCCATGCATGGCGTGCTGGCGCGCGGCCTGAGCGACCTGGCCGCCGAGCGCCTGGCGGCGGGCCAGCCCTTGCCGGAGGCCTGGTTGCGGGGTAACCCGTTCCAGCTGTTGCGCTGGCTGCCGGACGACTACTGCGGCAGTTTGCCGCCGCCAGGCCAGCGCCGTGCGGGGTGTTGGTATTACCTCGCCGAACGCGGCTGGCTGGCCTATCAGGCACGTTATGCCGACCGGCGTGCACCAGCAGCAGACGGGTTGTACCTGTGGCAATTGCGCAGGCTTCCCGAAAAAATGCAAACTGCTTCACAACGTGACGACGGATTGGCTTTTGAATTACAGTCTGTCAGGAACGACGGATTTCCGTCATCCGCCCGCTGACGGGCGACCGACCAGGAGTGTTACTCATGCAGCGACCACAACGTGGCTTTACCCTGATTGAACTGGTGGTGGTGATTGCCATCCTCGGTATTCTCGCCGCGGTGGCCCTGCCGCGTTTCATCAACGCCACCAAGGATGCCCACGAAGCAGCCCTGAAAGGCACCGCCGGCGCCCTGGCGTCGGCGGTACTGCTGGTGCGTTCGCAATGGGAACTCAACCGCAACGGCGGCAGCAACGGCTGTGCGTACGGCAACTGCCAGATCAATGTGCAGGGCTTTGGCGACAACACGGTGGACGTGAATGCCAATGGCTGGCCGATCGGTACGGGTGCCTCCGGTTCACCGGCTGCGACTACCGCGATGGATGCAGCGACCTGCACCCAGGTGTTTACCAGCATCCTGCAAGGCTCGGCGCCCACCGTCGGCGCGGCGACCAGCAACGACTATGTGCCCAGCGCCGCTGGCACGCTATGCACCTTCACCTACCAGCGTGATGGCGCTAACGACCGTATCCAGTACAACGCCAACACCGGCGCTGTGACCTATACCTTCCAGTAAGACTTTCCACCCGGAGTGCTACCCATGAAGAAACAACAAGGCGGCTTTACCCTGATTGAACTGATCATGGTCATCGTTATCCTCGGCATCCTGGCGGCGTTCGCCATTCCCAAGTTCGCCAACCTGGGCGCTGACGCCCGCCGTTCGACCATGCAGGGCGTCGAGGCCGCGATGAAGTCGGCCTCGGTCATCGCCCATGCGGCCTGGCTGGCCAGCGGCACCAACCCGGCCAGCGTCACCCTGGAAGGGGCCAGCGTGGCCATGTTCAACGGCTATCCGTCGCCGGCCGGCATCGTCGTGGCAGCCAACATCACCGGCGGTGCCGCCGCCACTGACGCCGGCGACTTCATTGTCCTCACCAACGCGACCACGACCACCGTCCGGGCCAAGGGTGCCACCACCCCCGCCTCCTGCCAGGTGGTCTACACCCGGTCGGCGGCGGCCAACACCCCACCGGTGATCACCTCCACCCTGACCAACTGCGACTGATCGCCATGCAGCGCGGCTTCACTATGGTCGAGCTGATCATGGTGATCGTCATCCTCGGCATCCTGGCCGCAGTGGTGGGGCCGCGCTTTTTCGATCGGCAGGTGTTCGACGAGCGGCTGTTCCATGAGCAGCTGGCCAGTGCGGTGCGTTATGCACAGAAACACGCCCTGGCCAGCGGCTGCCGGGTACAGGCGCAGCTGGACAACAGCGGGCTGCGCCTGCGCCGTGCCGCCAACTGTGAAAGCGGCAGCTACAGTGCCAGCCTGCTGGCCGCCGACGGCCCTTATGCGGATATTCCCCTGCCGGCGGGCGTCAGCCTGTCGGGCAACAGTTTTCCGGTCACCTTCAACGCCCTCGGCCAGGCCGACCGCAGTGTGGCGGTCAACCTCGGTGGGCACAGCCTGCGCGTGCATGCTCCCGCCGGCTGGGTGGAGACCGGGCCATGAAGCGCCAGCGTGGCATGACCCTGGTCGAGCTGGTGATAGCCATCGTGATCATCGGTATCGCCGCCGCCGCGCTGTATTCGGCGATGGCCAGCCTGGCTGGGCGCAGTGCCGACCCCATGCTGCGCCAGCAGAGCCTGTTGCTGGCTGAAGCCTACCTGGAAGAAATCCTCGCTCAGGCCTATGCCGACCCCGGTGCTGCTGCCTGCAGCCAGCGAGCCTGTTTTGACGATGTGCTCGACTACCACAACCTCGATGAGCAGCCACCGCAGGATGCGCGCGGTGCTGTGCTCAACCAGTTGGCCGGCTATCGCGTACGGGTCAGCGTCAGCGACAGCAGCCTGGCGGCGGGGGCGGCCAGCGTGGCGGCGCGTTATGTCGAAGTGCGCGTGACCGACCCCAAGGGCGATGAGCTGCGCCTGGGTGGCTATCGGAGCAACTACTGATGCGTCGCCAGGCCGCCTTTACCCTGGTCGAACTGGTTATGGTCATTGCCTTGGCCGGTGTGGTCGCGGTGATGATCAGCACAGTCCTGGTGCGCCCGATGCAGGGCCTGGTCGACCAGAGCCGGCGTGCCGAGCTGGTCGATCAAGCGGGTCTGGCGCTGAGTCGCATGGCCCGCGACATCCGCCTGGCGGTGCCCAACTCGGTGCGCGTGCAGGGCAGTGACCTGGAGCTGCTGCGTATCCAGGCGGCGGGTCGCTACCTGCCCAACCGGCTGGGTGGCGATGGCCTGCGTTTTGCCCCCGGCACAGCCGCCGAGTGCACGGCGACGGGCAATGACTGCCAGGCCTTCCAGGTGCTCGACCCGGCCCTGGTGGTGACCGGCGCGCGCTGGCTGGTTCTGTACAACGTGGGCGCGCAGAGTGGTGGTGTAGCGGTGCCCGGCAGTAACCTGTGGGCGGCCGCTGATGCCGATGGCCGGCATGTGATCAGCCCCAGCGGCAGTACCCTGAGTTTTGCCAGCCAGGCCGGGCAGGGCGTGCTGCGCCTGCAACCGCCCGGCGGCAGTTTTGCCTTCAGTTTTGCCTCGCCGCAGCGCCGCTTTTACCTGGCGGATGAAGTGGTGGGCCTGCGCTGTGATCTGGCCAACCGCCGCCTGCTGCGCTACACCCGCAGCAGCCTGGCGCCGGCTTTCAGCGCCGAGCAGAGCGAGGTATTGGCCAGCGATGTCAGCCGCTGTGCCTTCAGCTACCAACCCGGCAGCCAGCAGCGCGCCGGCCTGGTCAGCCTGACCCTGGGCTTGAGCCGCGACAATGAAGCGGTCGAGCTGTTGCAGCAAGTGCAGGTGGACAATGCGCCCTGAGTCCTCACAACGCGGCTTCGCCCTGGTCGCGGCGATGTTCCTGATCATCGTGGTGGCCTTGCTGGTGGCGGCGATGAGCCGCCTGGCCAGTGACCAGCATGGCGGCAACAGCCTGGCCATCCAGCAGGCGCGGGCCTACCAGGCCGCGCGTGCCGGCCTGGAGTGGGGCATCGCGCGTAGCCTGGGCAGTGCGGCCTGTGCGGCGGGCAGCCCTGCCTTGGCAGCCAGCAACCTGGCCGAGTTCACGGTAACGGTGAGCTGCCAGGCGCGTGGGCCCTATGTCGACGGGGCGCGCAACCTGCAGATTCTTTTGCTCACCGCCGAGGCCGGCAACGGCCTGCCAGGCGGTCGTCCCGACTATGCGTTCCGTCGCCTGCAGGCGCAAATCGAGGTCAGCCTGCCATGATTCAGCGCCTGCTTTTACTCTGCCTGCTCTCCCTGGCCAGCCTGCCGGTGTGGGCGGTGACCTATACCTTCAACACATCCGGAAGCACGTTGGTAAGCGGCACACCGGCCATTTGTTCGGGAAGCTGGAGCCGCAGTGGTACGACATTTACCTGTAGTGGTCGTCTGAGTTCGGCCTCTGGAGATATTTTCCGGGTCTCTTCAGCGACCACGATTACCGTTCAGGCTGAGGAGATTGTGCTTACCGGCACCACCGTCGGTAGCAGCGCGCGCAATATCAACCTGCGCGCCCAGAGCCAAGCGGTGTCGTTAACCAATACCGTGGTGTTTGGCTCGCTGACGGCGCAAGGCGGAACGATCAGTACGATTGGCGGCAGTATTTCCGGCCCGGTAAACAGCAACTGTTGCCAGATTACCGGCAATGGCACTCTCTTCGAGTCAAGCATCAGCAGTACGAATGGCGCCATCAACCTCACTGGCGGGCAGGTCAATGGCCTGGTGACCAGCAACTGCTGCACCCTGACCAGCAACGGCAGCAACCTGTTGGGCGGCGCCAATGCCAACTCCGGGCTGAACATCAGCGGCGGGACGCTGAGCGGCAACTTTGCCGCGAACAGCAATCCGGCCCTGTTCAGCGGGGTAACCCTGAGCTCAGGTTCGGTGACAGGGGGCAGTGCGACCTTCACCGACAGCCAGCTGGGTACGCCGGATAGCCCGGTGACGGTGACCACCCAGTTCGATGCGGTAACCCTCAATAACAGCGAGGCATTCGGTAACTTTACCGCGCCGAATTACTCGACCATCTTCGTCAACAGCCCGAGCAGCGTCACTGGCACCTGCCTGCCCAACTCGACGCCGGCCAATGCCTGCCAGCCGGCAGCGCCGCCGACCTGTTTTTTTGATGACAGCTTCGAGCGCGATAATCTGGGCGATGCCTGGGTGACCACGCGGCGCAGCGGCACGTTCAATATCGGCATTGCCAACAACAGCGGCCGGCGCCTGCGCCTCACCAATGACTCGAGCAACGTGGCTACGGCGGCTACCCTGCAGTGGCTGCTGCCGGCGGCGCGCAACCTGGTAACCATCGAGTTCGACTACTTTGCCTATTCCAACAGCGCCAGCCGGGGTGCCGATGGCATTGCGGTGATCCTCTCCGACGCCAGCGTGACGCCGCAGCCGGGCAGCTTTGGTGGCTCGCTGGGCTATGCCCAGCGTAACAATGGTGACCCGGGGTTTGCCGGTGGTTGGCTGGGCATTGGCCTGGATGAATACGGCAACTTCGCCAACCCCACCGAAGGACGCAATGGCGGTCCCGGTTTTCGCCGCGACTCCATCACCTTGCGCGGCTCCCAGGCCGGGGCGTATCGCTACCTGGCGGGTACCGGCACGCTGGACCCGGAAGTCGACTCGAACATCGCCAGCAGTTCGGCGCGCCCCGGACATCGCTACCGCATCGTGGTCGATTCGCGCGTATCCGGACAGGCCATGGTCAGCGTGGCGCGGCGTACCAGCAGCGGTGGTAGCTTCCAGACCCTGGTTGCCCCTTTCAATGCGCTGGCCAGTGCCGGGCAGGGCAGTATTCCCAGTGATTTTCTGCTCAGCTTCACCGGCTCCACCGGCGGCAGCGTGAATATCCATGAGCTGGACAACCTGCAGGTGTGTGCCGTGCGCTACCGCCCGGTGGGGCCGCAGATCGATCACTTCCGCTTTAGCCATGCCAGCAGCAGCCTGACCTGCAACCCGCTGGAGGTGACGTTGCGGGCCTGTCTGAATGCCACCTGCAGCCAGCTGTATAGCGATCCGGTGACCGTCAACCTGAGCCCTTCGACCACCTGGGTCGGCGGCAACCCGCTGAGCTTCTCGGGCGGTGTGACCACCCTGCAGTTGCGTGGCAACACGCCGGGTAGCGTAACCCTCGGGGTGAACAGTTCGACGCCACCGGCCCGGGCCTTCGGCACCAACCTGTGTAGCACCAGCGATTGTCGGGTCAGCTTTGTCGAGAGCGGTTTCATCATCGATGCCCCGGATGTGCTGGCGGGCAAACCGGCTACCGCCACGGTCCGTGCGGTACGCGCCGATCCGTCTAATCCGCAGGCCTGCGTGCCGGGCTTTGCCGGGGGTAGTCGAACGCTGCAGTGGCGCGCTGGCTATATCGAACCGAACAGCGGCAGCCAGCCGGTGCTGCTCAACGGTACGCCGCTCAGCAGCAGCTACACGCCGCTGAGCGTGACCTTCGACAGCTCGGCCAGCGCCAGCCTGCCGCTGCGCTATGACGATGCCGGGCAAATGCGCCTGGAGGCCCGCTACGCGCCGAGCAGTGGCGATGAAGCCGGCCTGGTGATGACGGGCGAGGACAGCTTTGTCAGTCGCCCCTATGGCCTGTGCCTGCAAACCGCCAGTAGCTGTGCCGAAGGCAGCGACTACAGTGCCTGCCCGGTCATGCCCGGTGGCGTGCGCGCCGGTGATGCCTTCGACCTCGACCTGCGTGCCGTGGCCTGGCGTCGCGATGGCCAGCCGCTGACGGCTGACGAACTGTGCGGCAATCCCACCACGGCAAACTTCCGGCTGGGTGACATTGCCCTCAGCCACCAATTGCTGGCGCCGACTGCGGGCGTACCGGGCACGCTGAGCCTGGACCGCTACAGCCATGTGCTGGGCGAGAGCACCCGCGTGCGCCCGGCGCTCAGCGAGGTGGGGGTGTTCCGCCTGACGGCCAGCCCGCCCAGCTACTTCGGCCAGCCGATCAATGGCGGCAGCAGCGCTCCGCTGGGCCGTCTGCCGCCAGCCTGGCTGGAAGCCCAGGGCAGTGCGGCGCTGCAGGCAGCCTGTACGGCGTTCAGCTACCAGGGCCAGGCCATGGGCTTTGCCCAGCCTCCGCAGCTGGAGGTGCTGGCACGCAATCGTCAAGGGCAGGTCACCGCCAACTATGACCGCCCGGGCTTCTGGCGCCTGGCGTTGCCCGCGCGGGCCAGCCAGGCGTCCGGGCTGCCCTACCTGTCGGTGGTCAGCGAGGCGGGACGCAACCCCTTTGCCAGCGCCCAGCCGGGTGCCGACCTGAACACCCGCTTGCAGGTCCAGGGCAGTGTGCTGAGCAGCGTCGACAACGCCACGTTGGGCGACGGCCGGCGCACCTTCCGCTGGACCGGGGAAAGCCTGCTCTATGCACCGGCCGCCGCGCCGCAGAGCGAGGACCTGCCCTTTACCGCCAGCGTGCAGATGGAGTTTGCCGCCGCGGCACTGCAGGACAGCGACGGCGTATGCCAGGGCGCGGGTGGTAGCTGTAGCGGCTACACCTTCAGCTTTGCCGGGACTGAGGTGCGCCTGGGACGCCTGCAGATTGGCAACGCGCATGGCAGCGAGCTGCAGAGCCTGATCCTGCCACTGCAGCTACAGAGCTGGCAAAGCCAGGCTGGGCGCAACCTGTTCCTCGCGGAAAACGCCGACAGTTGCAGCAGTGCGCTGCTGCAGACGGCCGAGCTGGGGCCTTACACCGGCAATCTAGAGGGGCATACCCAGGCCAGCCTGGGTTGGCCGCTGGCCGCACAGGGCAGCCTGCTGCTGAGTGCGCCGGGGGCCGGCAACCAGGGCTCCGTGCTGGCGCGCCTGCGCGATACCCCGGCCTGGCTATGGTTCGACTGGCGTGGTGCGGGCCGTGAGCCGGCCAGTGGCCTGGCCAGCTTCGGCATTCATCGTGGCAGCGCGCCGCTGATCTACCGCCGTGAGCTGTACCGCACCCAGTAATGCCAGCTAGTCGTCGCTGTCATCCTCGTCGCCGCCGTCGACGTTCATGCCCAGCTCCTTGATCTTGCGGGTCAGCGTATTGCGCCCCCAACCGAGCAGCAGGGCGGCGTCGCGGCGGCGGCCGGCGGTGTGCTTGAGGGCGGTTTCGATCATGATCCGCTCGAAGCAGGGCACCGCAGAGTCCAGCAGGTTGCTTTGCCCGCGGGACAGCGCCTGGTCGGCCCACAGGCGCAGGGCCTGCTGCCAGTCGCCGGTCTGGCCGGTCTCGGCCGGCTGGTTGAGCAGTTCGGGCGGCAGGTCGTCGACATGCACCTCGCGCCCCGAGGCCATGACGGTGATCCAGCGGCAGGTGTTTTCCAGCTGGCGTACGTTACCCGGCCAGGCCAGTTGCCGCAGATAGTCTTCGGTTTCGCTTTTCAGCAGCTTGGGCTCAACGGCCAGCTCCTGGGCGGCGCGGGCAAGAAAATGGCGGGCCAGCGCGGGGATGTCTTCGCGGCGGTCGGCCAGGCGCGGAATATGGATGCGGATGACGTTGAGGCGGTGGAACAGGTCCTCGCGGAACTTGCCCTCGCGCACCAGGTTTTCCAGGTTCTGGTGCGTGGCGGCGATGATGCGTACGTCGACTTTCACCGGCGTGTGCCCGCCGACCCGATAGAACTCGCCGTCGGCCAGCACGCGCAGCAGGCGGGTCTGCGTATCGGCGGGCATGTCGCCGATCTCGTCGAGGAACAGCGTGCCGCCGTCGGCCTGCTCGAAGCGTCCACGGCGCTGGTTGGCGGCGCCGGTAAACGCGCCTTTTTCGTGGCCGAACAGCTCGGACTCCATCAGATCCTTGGGGATCGCCGCCATGTTCAGCGCGATGAACGGCGCGGCGGCGCGCGGGCTGTGGCGGTGCAGGGCATGGGCGACCAGCTCCTTGCCGGTACCCGACTCACCATTGATCAGCACGGTGATGTTGGAGTGGCTGAGGCGGCCGATGGCGCGGAACACCTCCTGCATGGCCGGTGCCTCGCCGATGATTTCCGGGCTGCGTAGCTGCGGCTCGGGTTCGGCCTGGCGCAGTTGCTCCTGGGCGTGCAGGTTGGCGCGCTTGACCAGCGACACGGCTTCGTCGACGTCGAAGGGCTTGGGCAGGTATTCGAAGGCGCCGCCCTGGTAGGAGGCCACCGCGCTGTCCAGGTCGGAGTGCGCGGTCATGATGATCACCGGCAGGCGCGGGTGCATCTGGCGGATTTCGGCCAGCAGGTCGAGGCCGCTGGTGCCGGGCATGCGGATGTCGGAAATGATCACATCCGGCTGTTGGCGGGTCAGGCGATTGAGGACACCGTCGGCGCTTTCGAAGCACTGGGTGTTGAGGCCTTCCTGCTGCAGGGCCTTTTCCAGGACCCAGCGGATGGAACGGTCGTCGTCGACAATCCAGACGGTTTCGCTTCGGCTCATGATGGTGCGGCTCCTTGTTCCAGCGGCAGGAAGATCGAGAACAGGGTGTGGCCCGGATGGCTCTCACACTCGATCAGGCCCTGGTGCTGGCTGATGATGGTCTGGGTAATGGCCAGGCCGAGGCCGGTGCCGTCGGCGCGCCCACTGACCATGGGGTAGAACAGGGTTTCTTGCAGTTCGGCGGGAATACCCGGACCGTTGTCGATGATTTCCACCTTGCATACCAGGCGATGGCGGGTATGTCCGATGGTGAACTGGCGCAGGCTGCGGGTGCGCAGGGTGATGCGGCCGAGGCGCTGTTCTGGCTGGCTGGCCAATGCCTGCATGGCATTGCGCACGATGTTCAGAACCGCCTGGATCATTTGTTCGCGGTCGACCAGCAGTTCCGGAATGCTCGGGTCGTAGTCGCGGACCAGGGTGATGCTGCCCTGGCTTTCCAGGTCGACCAGGCTGCACACCCGCTCCAGTACCTCGTGGATGTTGGTGGGCGACAAGGCCGGCAGCTTGTTCGAGCCGAGCATGCGGTCGACCAGGTTACGCAGGCGGTCGGCTTCCTCGATGATCACGTCGGTATAGTCGCGCAGCTCGGTAGCGGGCAGCTCGCGTGCCAGGAGCTGGGCGGCGCCACGAATACCGCCGAGGGGGTTCTTGATCTCGTGGGCCAGGCCACGCACCAGCATCTTGGTGGTTTCCTGCTTGGACAACTGGGCCTCTTCCTTGCTGATGCGCAGCAGGCGGTCACGCGGGTGGACTTCCAGCAACAGCAGGGTGGTACCACGGCTGAGAATCGGCGTGACGGCATAGTCGACCACCAGGCTCTGCCCGTTCAACGAGGTCAGGTGGGCCTCGCGCTTGGTGAACGGATGCGCCTGCACCACGGCTTGGTGCAGGGCGTTGAGTGCTTCGGGCGACTCGGTGAACAGCTCGCTGATGAACTGGCCGTGGCTGCGTTGGCCGCTGATGGCCAGGAGCATTTCGGCCGCGGGATTCATGTACTCCAGGCGCAGCTCGTCATTGAGCAGCAACGTGGCCGTGGTCAGGTTGTCCAGCAATAGGCGGTGCAGCGCGTGATCGATCATGGGCATGCCTTCCTCAAGTGCTGCAGGATGAAGCAAGAAGCAAACCAGCTTTGCCAAAAAACCGGAAAAAGCCCGCCGTTACTGGCCTGCTTACACGATCGCCGGGCTGCTGGGCGTGTCCTTGCCTGATCGCAGGGCATTTCAGTGCACCAAGATAGTGCATGGCGTGATGGCCTGCTATCTCGGGGTGCATGTTCGTTGCGTCAGGGCGGAGCGCCTGGCCTGCCGAGGGCAGGCCAGCGGCCAGTTAGAGGAAGGGCAGCACTTTGCGCGGTTCTACCGGCTTGTCCTTGAGTGGGCACTCGGGACGTACCCCGTAGTCTGCCTTTTGGCAGGGATTCACCCGGCGCTTCTGGGCCAGGGAAATGCGCTGCATGTGCAGCGGTTGTGCGGGGGTGCGTTCCAGGGTCTTGCCGGCTGCATCGATGATTTCCACGGCCAGCATGTGGCTGCCGCGGTCGACATTGTTCAGCACGATGGCCGCGCTGCGGCTGGGTTCGCCATAGGGTTGGCCATCCAGCAGTACGCGGTACTGGTGGCCCTCCTGCAGGGTGGGGTCGCTCTGCACGGTGACGAGAATTTCCCCGCCGGCATGGCTGATGCTGGCGTCGACCTGCGGCAGGAGGATGCGCAGTAACGCATAGGCTGGCGCGGCGACCTCGGCCAGCGGCTGTTGCGGAGGCGCCGGGATGCCCAGGCGAGCCGGTTGTGGCGGGCTGATCGGCACCGCCGGGCTTGGGTTCAGTTCGATACGCTGGGCCTGGCTGGTGCGCGGCTTGTCGGTGAACACGCGGTTGCCCTCGGCATCGATGTAGGTATACACCTGGGCGCTCAGCGGTGTGCAGCAGAGCAACAGCAGGCTGGCGAGAATGCGCTGCCTCATCGTGGTGCGGCGATGCTGTTGGACTGCGGAGCAGGGGCCGGCGCGCTGGGGGTCGGGCTGGGGGGCGGTTTGGGCTGCGGGGGTGGGGGGCGCAGCGCCGGGCTGCCGGTGTTGACGCGCTGCACGGTGAAGGTATGGCTTTCGCTCTGCTGAATGACTTGTTCGCCGGCCAGCACCTGCACGGCCAGTTGATGTTCGCCGCGGTCGGCGTTGACTACCTGCAGCTGGCTGCCGCGCGTGGCCGGGCCGTGCGGTTGGCCGTCCAGTACGAGGCGCAGGCGGTGGTTGGCGCGCAGTGCCGGGCGCAGTTCGACGTTCACGCTGAACGTGCCGTTGTTGGCGCGCAGGGCGCCATCGTCAGTGGGCAGGCCGAGCAGGCGCAATGTGCTGTAGGCCTGGCCGGTAGCCGCAGGCTCGCCACCCGTGGCTTCCAGCGTGGGCATGGGGGGTGGCTGCACGGTGTTGACCGCCGGCAGGGTGACCTGCTCGCTGGCCACGCCCTGCGGTGCCTGGTCGCTGAATACCGTGTTGCCTTGAGCATCGGTGTACTTGTAGATCTGGGCCGTGGCGGGCAGCGCCAGGCTGCACAGCAGGCATATGAGCGACAGGCGCATTGGGGGTCTCCTCCTCGTCAGCCTGTTAAGCCTTGCACCACGCCGGCCAGCTGGCAAGCGGCAAAGGGCCAGGCAGCGATAGCCATCATGCTTTGTCCGAGCCGGTATCGTGCGCAGGCATAAAAAAGCCCCGCGCGGTTTCCCGGGCGGGGCTATGCCGGTCAGGGCATCAGACGCTGTAGTACAGGTCGTATTCCAGCGGGTGTACGAAGGTGCGTACCTTGATTTCCTCGGCGGCCTTCAGTTCGATGAAGGAGTCGAGGAACTCGCGGCTGAATACGCCACCCTTGAGCAGGAAGTCGTGGTCGGCTTCCAGAGCTTCCAGGGCCTCCTTGAGGCTGCCGCACACCTGCGGGATCAGCTTGGACTCTTCCGGCGGCAGGTCGTAGAGGTTCTTGTCGGCGGCATCGCCCGGGTGGATCTTGTTCTGGATACCGTCGATACCGGCCATCAGCAGGGCAGCGAAAGCCAGGTAGGGGTTGGCAGCCGGGTCCGGGAAGCGTGCTTCGATACGGCGGCCTTTCGGGCTGGCAACGTACGGAATACGGATCGAGGCGGAACGGTTGCGGGCCGAGTAGGCCAGCATGACCGGTGCTTCGAAGCCGGGAACCAGACGCTTGTAGGAGTTGGTCGACGGGTTGGTCAGGGCGTTCAGGGCCTTGCCGTGCTTGATGATGCCGCCCACGAAGTACAGGGCAGTTTCCGACAGGCCGGCATAGCCGTCACCGGCGAAGGTGTTCTTGCCGTCTTTGGCGATCGACATGTGCACGTGCATGCCCGAACCGTTGTCGCCATACAGCGGCTTCGGCATGAAGGTAGCGGTCTTGCCGTAGGCTTCGGCAACGTTGTGTACGCAGTACTTGAGGGTCTGTACTTCGTCAGCCTTGGCCACCAGGGTGTTGAACTTCACGCCGATCTCGTTCTGGCCGGCGGTAGCCACTTCGTGGTGGTGTACTTCGACGACCTGGCCCATTTCTTCCAGGGCGTTGCACATGGCGGTACGGATCTCGTGGTCCGGATCGCTCGGCGGGGTCGGCAGGTAGCCGCCTTTTACGCCGATGCGGTGGCCGTTGTTGCCCTGGCCGCCGTTGAAGTCGGCATCGCTGTTCCAGGCGGCCTGTTCGGAGAAGATCTTGAACATCGAGCCGGACATGTCGGACTTGAACTTGACCGAGTCGAAGATGAAGAACTCCGGCTCCGGACCAACGAATACGGTGTCACCGATGCCGGTGGACTTGAGGAACTCTTCAGCGCGCTTGGCGATGGCGCGCGGATCGCGGTCGTAGCCCTGCATGGTGCTCGGCTCGATCACGTCGCAGACCAGGATCAGCGTCGGCTCTTCGGTGAACGGGTCCAGGACGGCAGTGCTGTCGTCCGGCAGAAGGATCATGTCGGAGGCTTCGATGCCTTTCCAGCCATGGATCGACGAGCCGTCGAACATCTTGCCGTGCTCGAAGAAGTCTTCGTCCAGCGCGTCACGTGCCGGCATAGTGATGTGGTGCTGCTGCCCCTTGATGTCGGTGAAGCGCAGGTCTACCCACTTCACATCGTGTTCTTTGATCAGTTGAATTGCCTTAGACATGCTGTCCTCCAGTTGGAAAGGGGCGGCCGATGGCGCCTCTGTAGCGGTGCGAAGCCGGGCGGATCATCCGCCTGTGCGACTTGACTCACAAGAGAGCAATTAGCGTGCCACTGCTCGAAAATGGGCCGCAGGCCGCCAAATCAGGGCGGCTACGTTGTTTGTAGCGGAGTGCCAGGCTTTTTTCGCACCTTAATAGTGCGCGCCATGCGCGAGATGCACGCAAATGAGGCAGTGGCGGCCTTCTGCTTGTTTTTGGTCAAGTCTTGAACAAATTCCGCTATACTCCGCGCCCCTCTTTTCTTGCGTCCTGCCGCTGGCACTGCTTGCCATGAAATTCATCGTCAAAGTCTTCCCGGAAATCACCATCAAGAGCCGGCCGGTGCGCAAGCAGTTCATCCGCCAGCTGGGGAAGAATATCCGCAGCGTTTTGCGCGAGCTCGACCCGCAGCTGCAGGTGCAGGGCGAGTGGGACAACCTGGAGGTGCAAACCAGCCTGCAGGAACCGCGCGCGCGCGCCGCGCTGATCGCCCGGCTGCGTTGCGTGCCGGGCATCGCGCACTTCCTTGAAGTACACGATTACCCGCTGGGCGACTTCGACGACATCCTCGACAAGTGTCGCCAGCACTTCGGCAGTCAACTGCCGGGCAAGATCTTCAGTGTGCGCTGCAAGCGCGGCGGCAAGCACAGCTTCAGCTCCGTGGAAGTAGCCAGCTACGTGGGCAGCCACCTGCGCCGTGAATTCGGCGCCGCCGGTATCGACCTGAAGAATCCCGAGGTGCAGGTACGCATCGAGATTCGCCACGACCGCCTCTATGTGGTGCACGCCCAGCATGAGGGCATTGGAGGCTACCCGCTCGGTTCGCTGGAGCAGAGCCTGGTGCTGATGTCCGGTGGCTTCGACTCCACCGTGGCGGCCTACCAGATGATGCGTCGTGGCCTGCTGACGCACTTCTGCTTCTTCAACCTGGGGGGGCGTGCCCACGAGCTGGGCGTGATGGAAGTGGCACACTTCCTCTGGCAGAAGTACGGCAGTTCGCACCGCGTGCTGTTCATCAGCGTGCCGTTCGAGGAAGTGGTTGGCGAGTTGCTCAACAAGGTCGACAACAGCCACATGGGCGTCATCCTCAAGCGCATGATGCTGCGCGTGGCCACCCGCCTGGCCGAGGAGCTGTATATCGATGCGCTGGTCACCGGCGAGGCGATCAGCCAGGTGTCCAGCCAGACCCTGACCAACCTCAAGGTTATCGACGCGGCCACCGACATGCTGGTGCTGCGCCCGCTGATCGCCAGCCACAAGCAGGACATCATCGACTGTGCCACGCAGATCGGTACGGCCGACTACGCCAAGCACATGCCCGAATACTGCGGGGTCATTTCGGTAAACCCCACGACCCGCGCCAAGGCCTATCGGGTCGAGCATGAAGAGCAGCAGTTCGACATGGCGATCCTGGAGCGTGCCCTGCAGCGCGCGCGCAAGATCACCGTGGACAAGCTGATCGACGAACTGGGCGCCGACGTCCAGGTCGAGGAAGTCCAGCAGGCGCTGAGCGGGCAGATCATCCTGGATATCCGCCCCGCCGATGCCGTCGAGGAACAGCCGCTGCAGGTTGAAGGCATCGAGGTGCAGACCTTGCCGTTCTACGCGCTGAACAGCCGCTTCAAGGAGCTGGATGCCAGCCGCCAGTACCTGTTGTATTGCGACAAGGGCGTAATGAGCCGCCTGCATGCTCACCACCTGCTCAGCGAAGGGCATGCCAACGTGCGTGTCTATCGCCCCGCCGGGCAGCCACAAACCGCAAGCTATCAGCCGCAAGAAGGTCACGTGCCGTCATGATCAAGGAGCAGCTCAGACGCAGCGCGCGGCGCCGCAGGCACCCTCCCGACGGCAAACGCTGAATCCGTCATGTTTTTAGGCTTTTCTTCGGTTTTTATCTTGCTGCTTGTCGCCTCCGGCTTGCCGCTCTTTTTTAGGAAAACATCGTGATCGAAAATCTGCGCAATATCGCCATCATCGCCCACGTCGACCATGGCAAAACCACCCTGGTAGACAAGCTGCTGCGCCTGTCCGGCACCCTCGACCGCAAAGAAGCGGAAAACGAGCGGGTGATGGACTCCAATGACCAGGAAAAAGAGCGCGGTATCACCATCCTGGCCAAGAACACTGCCCTGAAGTGGGGCGACTACAACATCAACATCGTCGACACCCCCGGACACGCCGACTTCGGCGGTGAAGTGGAGCGTGTGATGTCCATGGTCGACTCCGTGCTGCTGGTGGTCGATGCCCAGGACGGCCCGATGCCGCAGACTCGCTTCGTGACTCAGAAGGCCTTCAAGGCCGGCCTGCGGCCGATCGTCGTGGTCAACAAGATCGACCGTCCCGGCGCGCGCCCGGACTGGGTCATCGACCAGATCTTCGACCTGTTCGACAACCTCGGTGCTACCGATGAGCAGCTGGACTTCCCGATCGTCTACGCCAGCGCCCTGAACGGCATCGCCGGCCTCGACCACGAGAACATGGACGACAACATGGATGCCCTGTTCCAGGCCATCGTCGACCACGTGCCGGCTCCCAAGGTCGACAGCGAAGGCCCGTTCCAGATGCAGATTTCCCAGCTGGACTACAACAGCTTCCTCGGCGTGATCGGCATCGGCCGTATCACCCGTGGCCGCATCAAGGCCAACAGCCCGGTCGTCGCCATCAGCGACGACGGCAGCAAGCGCAACGGCCGCATCCTGAAGATCATGGGGCACTCCGGCCTGCAGCGCGTGGAAGTCCCGGAAGCCGAAGCCGGTGACATCGTTTGCGTATCCGGCATGGACGAGCTGTTCATCTCCGACACCCTGTGCGATCCGCAAAACGTCGAAGCCCGTCCGCCGCTGACCGTCGACCAGCCCACCGTGAGCATGACCTTCCAGGTCAACGATTCGCCCTTTGCCGGCCGCGAAGGCAAGTTCGTCACCAGCCGCAACATCAAGGAGCGCCTGGAAAAAGAACTGCTGCACAACGTCGCCCTGCGCGTCGAGGCAGGTGACTCCGCCGAGAAGTTCAAGGTTTCCGGGCGTGGCGAGCTGCACCTCTCGGTACTGATCGAAACCATGCGCCGCGAAGGCTTCGAGCTGGCCGTGGGCCGCCCGGAAGTGGTGATCATCGAGAAGGACGGCGAGAAGCAGGAGCCCTACGAGAACGTCACCATCGATATCGAGGAACAGCATCAGGGGCCGGTGATGGAGCAGATGGGTCTGCGCAAGGGCGACATGACCAACATGATCCCTGACGGCAAGGGGCGTATCCGCCTGGAGTACCTGATCCCGGCGCGTGGCCTGATCGGTTTCCGTAACGCCTTCCTGACCATGACCTCGGGCACCGGCATCCTCACTTCGACCTTCGACCACTACGGTCCGGTCAAGGCCGGCGAAGTGGCCCACCGCCAGAATGGTGTGCTGGTCTCCATGGCCACCGGCACCGCGCTGACCTACTCCCTGGAAACCCTGCAGGACCGCGGCAAGCTGTTCCTGTCGCCGGGTGACGAAGTCTACGAAGGCCAGTTGGCCGGCATCCACAGCCGCGACAACGACCTGGTGATCAACCCGACCAAGGCCAAGAAGCTCGACAACATGCGTGCTTCCGGCAAGGACGAGACCATCCAGCTGACCCCGGCGCTGAAGTTCACCCTCGAGCAGGCGCTGGAGTTCATCGACGAAGACGAACTGGTTGAAGTGACGCCGAAGTCGATCCGCCTGCGCAAGAAGCTGCTTAACGAGAACGACCGCAAGCGCTACGAGCGCAGCAAGGTCTAAGCGCCAAGTACTTCACGCGGTACAACAAAAAGCCCCGGCAGAGCCCTCTGCCGGGGCTTTTTGCTGGACGGCTGGCTTGCCGTCTGCCGCGCCGCTGATTAAGGTCGACGCAGCCCCGTAGCGCCCCGCATAAGGACATGCATGCCCCGCCTCATCCCCCGCCAGCCGCACCCCTACCAAGCCCCCCTGACCGCCTCTAAGCAGCTTGCTCCGCCCAGGGCCCGCTCCGTGGCGATCCCGTTGGCTGTGGGGTTGCTGTGTGCGCTGTTGGCGGCGCTGCTGCCGACGCTGGTGGTGCCGTCGTTTTGGCCGATTTTCGAGGCCTTCGGTGAGCACCTGCCCCTGCTTACTGCGCTTGCGCTGAACTACTACTTGTTGCTCTGGCTGTGGCCGCTGGGTTTTGTCGTGGTATTCCTCTGCTGGCCGGCGGCGCGACGCCGTGGCTGGGTGCCCTGCCTGACGGGCGTGCTGGGCCTGCTGGCCAGCCTGGTATTGCTGGCTGTGTCGATGTATGGGCCGATCTTCAGTTTGGGCTAGGGCTTGTAAACCGCCTAGTAGCGGGCCATCGAGGCTGCCCTGACGATCAGGGATGTCGGCATATTGCGATTCATGGAGGCGCAGGCATGTGGGATGACGGTCGTTTGCTGCTGGCCTTGGGGCTGTTTGCCAGCGGGCTGTATCTGTTGGTGAATCTGCTGTTCTGCCCGTTCAGCGCGCTGCAGCTGGGGCTGGCAGTGGCTTGCCTGCTGGCGGCGTACTGGGTGAAGCCGAGGCGGCGCAGCCTGGGCGAGGTGGTCGACTGGCTGGATGTCCTCGATCTGCTCATCGAGTTGCCTGTACGTGCCGTGCTGGGGCTGCTGCGTGGCGTGGCGCGGTTGCTGCGCGGCGATGTGGGTGGCCTGGATTTGTAGTGGCGTGTTTCGCGAGCCATGCCCGGTTTGCCTGCTGCGCCTGGCGCAGAATGCGTCGTGCCGGTGATGCCGGCCTTGTCCACCCCGCTGCGCTGCAAGGAGAAACGCGTGAGCCAAGCCAATGTATATGCCCCGCCCCAGGCGGAATTGTCCAACCGGCAGAACGAGACTCAGGTCATTGATGCGCTGACGGTGTCTGACGGTTGGAAACGCACCTTCCACTTGCTGGTCAAGGCCGGTGGCCCGCGTTTGCCGAATCTGCAGGCGTTGAGCAGTGGCGAGCGCTTCAAGGTGAGTTTCAACATTCTGGGGTTCCTCTTCGGGCCTTTCTACTACCTGGCCAAGGGCATGTGGAAAAAGGCGCTTAGCCTGTTTGCCGCCTGCCTGGCGGTGCTCATTCCGCTGAGCCTGACGTTGGAGTATTTCGGCCTGGATGCACTGGCCAACGCCTTGGGTTATGGCGCTGCTGCGGTTTTCGCGGTGCGTGCGAATATCGATTACTACAAGAAAGCCTGCCTGGACGATAACGGCTGGTGGTAGTGCGCGCGGCCCGCGCCGCGACGCTCTGCCACGTCCGGCAGCAGGCAGCGCTGCCGAGTAGCAGCTATGCTCAGGCAACACCTGTCATGTCGTGTTGCTGGAGCTTGCCATGTTGCGCCTGTTTGCTGATCTCGCGTTTCGCTGGAAGATTGCTCTGCCGATCATCGGCCTGGCCGTTTTGCTGCTGTTGACCGGAGGGCTGGGTGTGCGCGGCATCAGCCAGGAGGTGGAGTCGAGCACGCGGCTGACCGAGCGTTACCTGCCGGCCATCAGTCTGTTGCTGAACGCCGACCGTGACTTGTACCAGGCCTTTGTGGCCGAGCGCAGCCTGCTTGGTGCAGGTAGCGCGGCACATCTTCAGGCGCTGCGCGATAGCCATGCAGAAAACCTGCAGCAGGCCTATGCACGCGTGCATCAGTATGCCGACTTGCGTCCAGGCGACGATGCGTTGCGCCTGGTGGCCGCATTTGACCGGGCTTTTACCCGTTGGCAGGAGACGTCCCGGCAGGTCTTGCAGCTGTCGCAAAGCGATGTGCAGGCGGCCAGCGCCCTGAGCTTTGCGCAAAGCGAAGCGCAGTTCGAGGCCATGCGCGATGCCATCGACAAGTTGGGTGAGCTGGAAGACCAGGCGGCGGCTGCGGAAGGCCGGGCGGCCATCGAGCGGGGCAAGACCGTGCAGTGGCAGCAGTCACTGCTGGTGGCGCTGGGGCTGTTGGGCTGCCTTGTACTGGTGCTGGGGTTCCCGCTGCTGGTCACCCGGCCCATGCACCGTCTGTTGCAGCGGATCGAGCAAATTGCCGATGGGGACGGTGATTTGCGGGCGCGTGTCGAGGTTGCCTCCGCCGATGAGCTGGGTCGTCTGGGGCGTGCGTTCAACCGCTTTCTCGACAAGCTGCAGCCGCTGATTGGCGAAGTAGGCGCGGTGACAGGTGAGCTGTCGCGCGCGGCCAGCGGTCTGTCGGCGGCAGCGGCGGGGAGCAGCCAGGTGATTCAGGAGGAACACCTGGCGGTAGACCAGGTCACCACCGCCGCCACGCAGATGAGCGCCGCGGTGCATGAGGTGGCGCGCAATGCGCAGGCGGCCGCCGAGGCGTCCCGTCAGGCGGGTGAGCAGTCGCAAGCGGGTGCCCAGGCGGTCAATGCGACTATCCAGGCCATGCGCGCCATGGCTCGCGAAGTGGAGCAGGCCCAGGCCAGTATCCACGAGCTGGAAGCGGAAACGGCGAGCATTGGTGCGGTGCTGGAGGTAATTCGGGGGATTGCCGAACAAACCAATTTGTTGGCGCTCAACGCCGCCATCGAGGCGGCGCGCGCCGGTGAGCAGGGGCGTGGCTTTGCTGTGGTGGCTGACGAAGTGCGCGCCCTGGCGGCACGCACGCAGGATTCGACCAAGGACATCCAGTCGCGCATCGAGCGCCTGCAGGGCGGTGTTCAGCAGGCGGTGCGCGTCATGCAGGCGGGTAGTCAGCAGGCGCGTGCCGGGGTGGAGCAAGCCGCGGGAGTCGACCAGGCACTGGTGTCTACCAATGAGGCGGTGCAGCGCATCAGCGACATGGCTGCACAGATCGCCACGGCCTGTGAGCAGCAGAGCAGTGTGACCGAGGAGATCGCCCGCAATATCAGCGACATCAATACCTTGTCCAACCGTGCCGCGCAGATGTCCGATGACAGTGCGCAGGCCAGCCAGCAACTGACGGTCACCGCCGAGCAGTTGACGCGCCTGGTGGCGCGTTTCCGCGTCTAGTCGGGGCTCAGCCTTCGCCGAGTTTGAGACGGCGCTTGAGGCGGCGCAGGCTGAACCAGACCAGGCCGATGCATAGTGGCACGGCGAGGCCGGTGGCCAGCTGGCTGTCGGCCAGCAGCCCCAGGCTCTTGGCTGATTCCGCAAGATACTTGCACAGACCGACCAGGTAGTAGCTGATGGCGGCCACCGACAGGCCCTCGACGGTCTGTTGCAGGCGCAGTTGGGTATGGCTGCGTTTGTCCATGGCCTGCATCAGCTGCTGATTTTGCGTTTCGATGGTCAGGTCGATCCGCGTGCGCAGCAGCTCGCTGGCCCGCTGCACACGGCGCGCCAGGTCATTCAGGCTTTGCTCGGCGGCTTCGCTGGTCCGCCAGGCCGGCGTCAGGCGGCGCTGCAGGAACTCGCTGAAGGTCTGCAGGCCAGGGCAGGGCCGCTCGTGCAGTTCGGCCAGACGGTTGCTGATCAGTTCGTGATAGGCGCGGGTGGCTGAAAAGCGGTAGTTGTGGGTGGCGATCAGTTGCTCGATACCGGCCGCCAGGCTGCCCAGCTCGCCGAGCAGGTGACGTTCGTCGGCCAGGTTCTGGATCTGGTTGATCTGCTGGATGGCCGTAGCCAGCTGGCGCTCCATGGCCTTGAGCTGCGGAGCCATGGCCTTGGCCTGCGGCAGCGCCAGAAGCAGCATCATGCGGTAGGTTTCCATCTCCAGCAGGCTGCGCACCAGACGGCCAGTCTGGCAGGGGTTGAGGCTGCGGTTATGGATCAGCAGGCGTCCGCAGCCGTCGCTGTGGATGCGATAGGCACTCCACAGGCGGGCCTGGCCATCGCTGACTTCGGCGCTGATCAGGCGTTGTCCCTCAAAGTGCCGGCGCATGTCGTCCGGGCTGGATTCGCTGGCCGGAGCAGGGTGTATCTCCAGATGGTTGCAGCTGAGTAGTTGGCCGGGCAGCTCGTTGAGCCAGTCGGCCGGCAGCAAGCGGAGGGCGTTGGCGAGGAAGGGTTCGCTGTCGCTTTGCTTGCTCAGCAGGGTATAGGTGGAGAACTCGGTATGGCGCTCCCAGCGCAGTTCGAAGCCACCGAAGTCCTGGTAGTAGCAGGAGGATTGTGCGCTGGGTGGCAGGACGGCGTGGCGTTCGCAGAGGCGCAGCAGGTGCTGGTATTCCGCGCCAGGCTGCGCCGGGTCGGCCAGCAGCACCAGGTGCGACAGGCGCGAAGGGGTGGCCAGCACGGGGAAGGGCCGCGTATGCAGCTCGTTGAACAGTGCTTCGCGCTCGGGATGGAAACGCAGTGCAGCGCTACGCGGTAGGGTCAAATCGCTCATGGGGGCTGTCGGTCGCGGCGTCGGGGGCGCGCATTCTGCCATGCCGGCTGCCTGTGTCGCTGCACTGTGCTGCCTGCGACCTGCTGTCGCGGTAGTGCCGGGCGCTGGCACGCAATGCCTGGCGCAGGTCAGGCCAGACCAGTTGGCGGGCCTGCAGCTCGGTCTGTAGTGGGGTGCAGTCGTAGCGCTCGCGACGTATGAAGGCCAGGCTTTCCCGGCGGCTATGCAGTAAACGCTCGGCGCCGGGCAGGCGGAGCAGTGCGGCGAGCAGGCCCACGGGGACGTATCGGCTGGGCGCCGCTACGTCAAGCTCCTCGGCGAGCAGGGCGAGCAGTTCGCCCAGGCTGGGGCTGTGCGGGTCAAGGGCGAGCAGCTCGCTGCCGTTGGCCAGCGGTCGCTCGACCAGGCTGGCCAGTAGCGCGACGAGCAGGTCGACGCTGATCAGTGGCAGCCAATGTGCCGGGCTGCCGGGTATGCCATGCAGGCGCCCCTGGGCCAGGTTGTCGAGTAGTTCGTAGAGTGGCTGGCTGGGATTGAGATGGCCGCTCTGGCTGTGGCCGCACAGGGTGCCGGGGTGGACCACGTTGTAGGGCACTTGCAGCTGGCGGGCCAGGGCGCAGCTCTGGTAGTGGGCTTGTAGCTTGCTGGCCTCATAGGCGCCGGCGTGCCGGTACAGCCTGTCCCAGTCGCTGTGTGCGGGGTGCTGCGGATCGATGCCCAGTTCGGCCAGGTGTGCCGGGTTGCCCAGCATGAAGCCGCCGACCAGTAGCAGGCGGGCCTGCAGGCGGCTGGCCAGCTGGGTCAGGGCCAGGCTGCCGGCGACATTGCAGCGTTCGGCCTGCTCGCGCGGCAGGCCCCAGGCAAACTGCGCGCCGAGATGGATGATCTGGCTGATGCCACGTGCGAGCAACGGGGGCTCATCAAGCCCCAGCCCGGGGTGCTGCAAATCACCGGCGAGTGCGTGCAGGTGCGCGGGGTTGCCGCCGCGTGCCTGGCATTGTGCGCGCAGTGCCGGCAGTTGCCCGGGTTGCCGCAGCAGCAGGTAGAGCGAGTGACCCTGGCGGCTGAGGGTGGCGGTCAGCCAGCTGCCGATGAAGCCACTGGCGCCGCTGATGAGAAGATTGGCCATGTGCGTTTTCCTGTGTTGGGAAGCATCGCCGGGGAGCCTAAACTGTCGAGTCAGATCGACAGTCAAGGAGTGTCTGATGCGAGTTGCCGACGTGGAGAGGGCCTCCGGGCTGAGTCGCCATACCCTGCGCTTCTATGAGGCTCGCGGGCTGATCGCCGCACCGCAGCGGGCGGCCAATAACTACCGGATCTATCCGCCGCAGGTGCTGGAGCAGCTGGCGTTCATCCGCGAGACGCAGGGCATGGGCTTTAGCCTGGAGGAAATCGGCGAACTGCTGCGCTTGCGCCGAGAGGCACGCCTGGATTGCGCGCAGGGGGCGTTGTTGCTGCAGGGCAAGCTGCAGGAGGTGGAGCAGCGCTTGCGCCAGTTGCGTCGTTTGCGCAATTACCTACGTGCTGAACGCGATCGTCTGCGCGACAGTGCGTTGGCGCATGGCCTGCCGCTGGCGCCTGAACTGCAGCGGCGCCGCTGAGACCTGCGCCGGGAGGGCCTGGGGCTTTTTACCGCCGGCTAGAGGTTGGGCTTGTAGGCGCAGTAGCCGGGGCGCGGGCCGATGCGCGGGTGGTTGCGACAGGTGTCCGGACGCTTGTCATAGACGGTGCACAGGCGGGTCTTGCGGTCCAGGTAGAGGCAGTCGTTGTTGCTCATGCGGGTGAGCGTGAAGATGCCGCTTTTCTGGTGAAAACGCTCGATCACGCCATCCTTCTGCAGGCGTTTGGCGATGTTTTTCAGCGGCTCGCCGCGTTCGAATTCATCGACCAGACCGAGGCGGATCAGGTCGCTGAGGCGTGCCTCGACCGGCATGGTGCAGCAGCTGGAGATGCAGCTGTGGCACATGCTTTTCTCGTAGCGAATCCAGGTTTCGGTGCGATCGAGGTCGGCGCCGAGAATCAGCAGGGGTTTCATGGCGTGGGTCGTGGCGGTGGTGAGGGGCGCGCATCATAACCAGCCGCTGACGGGCTGCCCAGTACGCTCCGTCAGGCGCGGCTTGTTGGACAGCGTTGTGTCCGTCACGTCTCTGGCAAGCGTCTGTGGGTTGTCGACAGGCGGCTGGATATACTCGCCGCCGGCATGGACAGGGGAGTGCCACGCGATGCAATGGATTTTCATGCTGATAGGACTGGTGCTGGGTGCCAGTATCGGCGAGTCATTTTCCGCCGGGCTGTTTGGCATCCTGTTCGGCCTTGGGCTGGCGCAAGCCTTGCAACAGCGTCAGCTGCAGGCCGCCAACAGCGCGCTGCACAAGGAGCTGCAGCAGCTTGGCCAGCGCCTGAAGCGTCTGGAACAGGACGCAGCAGCGCCAGCCGAGCCGCTAGCACAGGCCGCCAGGCCCGCGCAGCCGGCGTCGCAGGTTGCCGAGCCGCCCATGCCGGCTGCGTCTGCGCCTGAAACTGCCGCGGTGCCGGCTGACGAGGCGCTGCAGTTCAGTCTCGATGAGATTAGCCCGGCAGCCGAACCCGTCAGCCCGGCCAACAGCCAGCCGCTGCCAGAGCGTATCTGGCGCGCCGCCCCGGCAGCCCCTGAACCTGCTGCGCCGCGTGCTCCCGCGCCGCTTGCCGCGCCGCGCGAGCCGGGTTTCCTGGTGCAGGCCTGGGGCTGGGCCCGTGACTGGTTACTGGGTGGCAACACGGTGCTGCGTGTCGGCCTGCTGCTGCTGTTCCTCGGCCTGGCCTTCCTGTTGCGCTATGCCACGGAGGGCATGGTGGTGCCCGTGGCGCTGCGTTACAGCGCAGTGGCCGCCAGCGCCCTGGCCCTGCTCGGCCTCGGCTGGTGGCTGCGCTTGCGGCGCCCCGGCTATGCCTTGTTGCTGCAAGGCACCGGGGTGGCGGTGTTGTACCTGACCATCTTTGCCGCCTTGCGTCTGCATCCGCTGCTCGATAGCCAGCCGGCCTTTGCCCTGCTGGTGCTGGTGACGGCCGCTGCCTGTGTGCTCGCGGTGGCACAGAATGCCCAGGGCCTGGCGGTGGCGGCGGCATTGGGCGGCTTTGCCGCGCCAATCCTTACCTCCAGCGGCAGTGGCAATCATGTCGCGTTGTTCAGCTATTTCCTCCTGCTCAATGCCGGGATTCTTTCGGTGGCCTGGTTCAAGGCCTGGCGACCGCTCAACCTAGTCGGTTTTGTCGGCACTTTCGGTATCGGCCTGGCCTGGGGCTGGCGCTCCTACCAGCCGGAGCTGTTGTGGAGCAGTGAACCCTTCCTGGTGGCGTTTTTCCTGATCTATGTGCTGATCGGCCTGCTGTTCACCCGGCGTAGCCTGCGCCAGGCCGGCGAAGCCCCGCAGGAGCGTGAGGCGCTGTTGCGCTGGTCGCTGGGGCGTACCGATTATGTGGATGCCACGGCAATGTTCGGCCCGCCTCTGGTGGGCTTTGCCCTGCAGGTGGGCCTGGTGCGGCATATCGAGTTTGCCGTGGCCTTCAGTACCCTGGCACTCGGCGGCTTCTACCTGCTGCTGGCGCTTTGGCTGCGCCAGCGGGCCGGAGCGCGGGCGCTGTTGCTCACCGAAACCTGCCTGGCGCTGGGGGTGATCTTTGCCAGCCTGGCCATTCCGCTGGGCCTGGATGCGCAGTGGACTTCGGCGGCCTGGGCGGTCGAGGGCGCCGGTATCTACTGGCTCGGCCTGCGTCAGCAGCGCCGTCTGGCCCGGTTGTTTGCCCTGCTGCTGCAACTGGCGGCCAGCCTGGCCTATCTGTCTACCCTCGGCCTGGCCAGCCAGACCGTGTTGGCCGGTTCGGCGCTGGGCGCCGCCATGCTGGCCGGCGCCTGGCTATGCAGCTATGGGGTGTTGCGTCGTCACCAGGCTGCGCTGCCGCTGTGGCCTTGGGAGGCGCGTTTGCAGCCCTGGCTGGCGCTGGCCGGCCTGCTGTGTGCCTACCTGATCGCGCCACTCCTGTTATCCGCCGATTTCACCGCCATGGCCTGGGCACTGGGCGGCCTGCTGACCCTGCTGCTGGGCCTGCGCCTGCGCGCCCGAGTCTTCCTCTGCGCAGCGTTTGCCGTGCAGTTGCTGGGTGGCGTGTTGTTCGTCGGCCAGCTGGATGGGGCCAGCAGCGGTCAGGGCATGCTGGCTTCGGGCTGGAGCGGCTTGTTGCTCAGTCTGCTGATCGGCCTGGCGCTGATTGGCAGCATGCTGCTGGCCTCGCGTGATGCCCTGGTGCGTGAGGACCGTCGGCTGTTGCGCGGTCTGGCGCTGGTGCTGCTGGCCGGCCTGTTGCTGATCAACCTGGCGGTGTTGTTCGTCTTGCCCTGGCGTACGGCCTGTGCGGTTTGGGCTGGCAACGGTCTGGTGATTCTCTGGCTGGCCCTGCGTCTGCAGCAGCGCGCGGCCTTTGTATTTGCCCTGCTGCTGCAGGGCGTGGCGGGTTGCAGTTTCTTCCTTGCCGCGCCGCTCTGGCAGGTGGCCGGTCAGGCTGAAGCGGCAGCGCTGGCCCACGCCGGCTTCTGGACGCCGGCGCTGCTGGGTCTGGCGGCGCTGCTGGGGGCCTGGCGCTTGTGGCGGGAAAACCAGCACGGACAGGCCGCCGAGTGGCGCGTCAGCCTGCTGCAGCTGTCCTGGCTGTTGCTGGCCTGGGGCCTGGCCTGGTGGGTGTTCGCCTGGGTCAGCGAGATTGACCGGCTGTTTAGTGGTGCAGCACAAAGCAGCGCGTTGCTCGCCCTGGCGGCGGCCTGTGCGGCGCTGGCCGGCTGGTTGGCCGGGCGCCTGCGCTGGGCCGAGCTGGGCCTGGCCAGCCTGCTGCTGGTGCCGGCAGCCTGGGCCATCCTGGCGGGCGCGGCGCATGCGCTGTACCAGCCGGCTGCCGCCTGGGGCTGGCTGGGCTGGCTGGCGGTCGGCGTGGTGCATATGCGCAACCTGCGTCAGCTGGCCACGCAATTGCCGGGTGGCGCGTGCAGTGCTGCGCATGTGCTGGGTCTGTGGCTGCTGTTGCTGGTGCCGTCGCTGCAGCTGCGCTACCTGCTGATGCAGTTGGCCGAACAATACAACGCCTGGCGCTGGCTGGGCTGGGCGCTGCTACCGAGCCTCTACCTGCTGTGGATGGCCCGTGCCTCGCGCCTGTCCTGGCCGCTGGCCAGCTATCCCCGCGAGTATCGCCTGTGGGCGGCGGCGCCGCTGGCCGGGTTGTTGCTGGTGTGGTTCTGGCTGGCCAATGCCTTCAGCGCCGGTAATGCCGATCCTCTGCCGTACCTGCCGCTGCTCAATCCTCTGGAACTGGGCCTGTTGCTGGCGCTGAGTGGTGCGGCGCTGTGGGCCTGGCAGGCCGGGCAGGCATGGAACTGGCCGGCGGCCCTGTACCGCCAGGGTGTGCAGGGCGTGCTGGGGCTGTCGCTGTTCGCCCTGGCCACGGCCATGGTGTTTCGCAGTGCCCATCACTGGGGGGATGTGCCGTACGCCCAGCCGGAATTGTTGCGCTCGATGCTGGTGCAGGCTGGGCTGTCGCTGGTGTGGACCAGCATTGCGCTGGGCCTGATGATTGCCGGTCACCTGCGCGTGCGCCGGCAGTGGTGGCTGTTGGGCGGGCTGCTGATTGGCGTGGTGGTGGCCAAGCTGTTCTTTGTCGAGCTGGGCAACCGCGGTGGCCTGGAGCGTATCGTGTCGTTTATCGGGGTTGGCGTCCTGCTGCTGGTGGTGGGCTACTTTGCCCCGCTGCCGCCGCGCCAGGATGCGGCCCCTGCGCAAGGAGTACAGGGATGAAGCTGTCGTTTGCCATCATGTTCGGGCTGTGTGCCAGTCTGTTGCAGGTTCAGGCCCGGGCCGAGGCCCCGGAAGATTATCGCTACCGGCTGCCGCTGACCCTGCAGGGCGATGGCCCCTGGTATCGCCTGACGCTGCCCTTTGCCGTGCAGCAGGCGGCCAGTCATGACGATCTGCGCGACCTGCGGGTCTTCAACGCGGCTGGCGAGCCGTTGGCCTTCAGCCTGCAGCACAGCAGTGGTCAGCAGGCCGAGCAGCGCAGCAGCCGCAGCGTGCCGCTGTTCGCCTTGCAGGGTCCGGCGCAGCAGGCGGCCAGCGCGGCGCGGATTCGCGTGCAGCGCGCCACGGACGGCACCCTGGTGGAGCTGCTCGACAGTCCGGCGCACGCTGAGTCCGAGGTGCTGCGCGGCTGGTTGCTGGATGTCAGCGCTATCGAGCAACCGCTGATCGAGCTGGAACTGGACTGGCAGGCCGAGGATGGCTTCCAGCGTTTCAGCATCGAGGCCAGCGACGATTTGCAACACTGGCGCGCGCTGGGCGAAGGGCAGCTGGTTCGCCTGACGACGGCGGGTGAGCGTATCGAGCAGCGCCACGTGCGCTTGCCGGGGCAGCGTGCCCGCTACCTGCGTCTGCTCTGGCGGGATGCCCCGGCAGTGCCGTTGAGCAATGCCGTGGTGCACAGCGCCACTGCCGAGTGGCGCGCCGCCGAGCTGGCCTGGTCCGACGTACTGACGGGACAACGCCTGGACTCCGGGGAGTACCAGTGGGAGTTGCCGCGCGCCCTGCCGGTCAGCCGCCTGCGTCTGGCTCTGGAACAGCCGAACATGCTCCTGCCGTTGCGCGTGCAGAGCCGCCGCGAGGGCCAGCCGCACTGGCAGGGGCTGGCGGCCGGGGTGTTGTACCGCGTGCCGGGCGAGCAGGCGGAAAGTCGCAACGACGAGCTGGCCTTGCCGGGGCGCAGCGTGCAGCAACTGCGTCTGCACATCGATGCGCGTGGCGGTGGTCTGGGCAACCAGCCGGCGCAGTTGCAGCTGGCTTTGCCGGGGCGCGAGCTGTTGTTCCTGGTACGCGGTGCAGGGCCTTACCAGCTGGCGCTGGGCCAGGCGCAGGCCGAGCCGGCCAGCCTGCCGCTGAGTACGCTGCTCGGCGGGCGCAGCCAGCCACTGGCGGCGCAGACGGGCGAGGCGCGCTTGACCGACATGCCGCAGCAGCTTGCCGAAGTGGCCAGCGAACAGGCCAGCGAGCGTCTGGGTGGCGCGGGGCAACGCCTGGCGCTGTGGGTCATCCTGCTGCTCGGGGTGGCCCTGCTGGGTGGCATGGCCTGGAGTCTGCTACGTGACAAGGGGCGTACGCCGGGGCCGCCAAGCGCCTGAAGCGCGTCGGTCGCCGGCAGAGGCGGCCGGCGGCATTCCGGGTTAAACTGCCGCGGTTTTTTCATTCCCTGGAGCCTTCCATGTCGCGCGTCACCCTCAGCCGCTATCTGATCGAGCAGACCCGCAGCCACCATACCCCGGCTGATCTGCGTTTCCTTATCGAAGTCGTGGCCCGGGCCTGCAAGGCGATCAGCCATCAGGTCTCCAAGGGGGCGCTGGGTGGCGTGCTGGGTAGCCTGGACAGCGAGAACGTGCAGGGTGAGGTACAGAAGAAGCTCGACGTGATCTCCAACGAGATCCTCCTCGAAGCCAACGAGTGGGGCGGCCACCTGGCCGGTATGGCGTCCGAGGAAATGGACAACGCCTACCAGATTCCCGGCAAGTATCCGAAGGGTGCCTACCTGCTGGTCTTCGATCCGCTGGACGGCTCCAGCAACATCGACGTCAACGTCTCGGTGGGCACCATCTTCTCGGTGCTGCGCTGCCCGGACCGTAACGGCGAGACGGGTGATCTTGGCGAGGAGGCTTTCCTCCAGCCGGGCACCGAGCAGGTGGCCGCCGGTTATGCCATCTACGGCCCGCAGACCATGCTGATGCTGACCCTCGGTGACGGCGTCAAGGGCTTCACCCTGGATCGTGAGCTGGGCAGTTTCGTGCTGACCCACGACAACATCCGTGTGCCGGAGTCGACCAAGGAATTCGCCATCAACATGTCCAACCAGCGCCACTGGGAGGCGCCGGTGCAGCGCTATGTCGATGAGTTGCTGGCCGGTGAGACCGGTCCGCTGGGCAAGAACTACAACATGCGCTGGATCGCCTCGATGGTCGCCGATGTGCACCGTATCCTCACCCGCGGCGGTATCTTCATGTACCCGCGTGATGCCCGTGAGCCGGAAAAGCCCGGCAAGCTGCGCCTGATGTATGAGGCCAACCCGATGTCGATGATCATCGAGCAGGCCGGTGGTGCGGCCACCAACGGTACGCAGCGTATTCTCGACATCCAGCCAACCTCGCTGCACCAGCGGGTGGCGGTGTTCCTTGGTTCCAAGGAAGAAGTGCTGCGCATCAGCGCCTACCATCGCGGCTGATTGGCCTATGCTTGTCGACATCGCTCACCCGAATGGGTGAGCGATGTCGAGTGCTTCACCCTTTAAGCTCGGCGCGCCCATTACAACAATAACTATGGAGCCACCATGAGCCCTCGCATCAAGTCGTTGGCGGCCGCCATCGCGTTTGCCAGCCTGCCGTTCACCGCCCAGGCCATGCCCTACTCGCAACTGGTCATCTTCGGCGATTCGCTGAGTGACAGCGGCCAGTTCCCCGATACCACCAGTACCTTCGATCCCGGTAGTTTCACCTTCAGCGGTTCCAATCGCTTTACCAACCGCGAGGGGCCGACCTATCTGGATGGTAGTAACGAGCCGTTCGTAGCCGTGTCCACCCAGCGCCTTGCCACCTTGCTGGGCCTGCAGGCCTTGCCGTCTACGCCAGGCCTGCAGGGCGATCTGCCCGCGGGTACCAACTATGCCGTGGGTGGCTATCGTACCGACCAGGTATTGAACTCGATCACTACCGAATCGCAGACCATCATTCCGCCGGGCTATCCGGGTGGCGGTACGCTGCTCGCTTCGCGTCCGGGCTATCTGCTGGAGTTCGGTGCCGCCGATCCCAATGCGTTGTATTACGTCAATGGCGGCGGTAACGATGTGCTGCAGGAAACCATTACCGACCAGGCTTCTGCCAGCCTGGCGGCGAGTAACCTGGTGGCGGGCGTGGCGGCGCTGCAGCGTGCCGGTGCACGGGTCATCATTGTTTCCGACCTGCCGGATGTCGGCATGACTCCGGAGGGCGTAGACAGTGGCCGGCGTGCCAGCCTGTCGAATGCGGCCGCGCTGTTCAATCAGGAGCTTGACCGCCAGCTGGCTGAGCTGGGTGGCAACGTGGTACGGCTGAATTTCCGCGGCCTGCTGCGCGAGGTTCAAGGCAGTCTCGGGGCCTTTGGCTTTGATCCGAGCGTCGTGCAGACCGACTTCTGCTTCAGCGGTTGCGGAACCCAGGAGCATCCGGTGTGGGGCGCTGCCGGCAGTTCGCCCAATCCGGATCGCCTGCTGTTCAACGACGGCGTACACCCCACCGGTGCGGTGCAGCAGATCAGTGCCGACTACATTCACTCGATCATTGCTGCGCCCTGGGAAGTCACTTTGCTCCCGGAAATGGCGCTGTCCAGCCTGATTGGCCACCAGCAGCAGCTGCAAGGCCAGTTGCAGGATCAGTGGCAGGCCAGTGGCCAGTGGCGCGGCTTCGTCGCCGGCAACGGCATGCGTCGCGAGTTCGATCGCAGAGCGGCGGTTGCCGGTGGCGACAGCGACGGTTTGGGCCTGACCCTGGGCAGCAGCTATCGGCTCAACGAGCAATGGCGGCTTGGCGTGGCGCTGGGTTTGCAGGCACAGCAACTGGAGACGGACAGCGACTCCGAGTATGACCTGCGCAGCTACCTGCTCAGCGGCTTTGCCCAGTACCAGCAGGCGCGCCTGTGGGCCAACGCCAGCGCTACGCTGGGCTATCTGGACTATAACGACCTCAAGCGCCAGTTTGCCCTGGGCATCGCCGAACGCAGCGAACAGGGTGACAGCGACGGTCAGCTCTACGCGCTGTCCGGGCGTATCGGTTACCAGTTGCTGGAACCGACCAGCACCTGGCAACTGAGCCCGTTCCTCAGTGCCGATGTGGCGCGTATCGAGGTGGATGGCTATCGCGAGCAAGGCAACCGTTCGACAGCGCTGAACTTTGCCGATCAGACGCGTGACAGTCGACGCCTTGGCCTCGGCCTGCAGTTGAGCCATCAGCTGACGCCGCAGACCCAGTTGTTCGCCGAGATCGCCCGTGAGCGCGAGTTCGAGGACGATCCCCAGCAGCTGCGCATGGGCCTGAACAGTGTGGCATTCAACCAGTTCAAGCTGCAGGGCTATACCGCGCAGGATGACCAGACGCTGGGCAGCCTG
>VFQM010000316.1_pt1 | contig 56312 bp, 55 predicted proteins | sample 3512391 | NCBI WGS metagenome assembly VFQM01 (sample SAMN10412369, study PRJNA504923) | tailings metagenome | isolation source: Replicate 1 from Balatoc abandoned mine | place: Philippines | reverse complement strand
GGCGGGCCTCGCGCCCGCGGTCGGCGACAGGATGCGCGCGCAGTATCTGACCTGGCTGGTCTATGCCGATGCGGTGTTCGACCCCGTGCTGGCGGCCAAGGCGCATGGGCACGAATTCATGGGCCGCGGTTACTCCTACGGCTCGTTCTCCGAGATGGTGAACCATCTGGAGCGTACGCTGTCGTCGCGCCCCTACATTGCCGGCGACCGCTTCACCGCCGCCGACATCCAGATCGGCGCCGGCATCAACTATGCCACGAATGTGCTGAAGGCGCTGCCGGAACGGCCTGTCTTCAAGGAATACTTCGAGCGGCTCGCAACGAGACCCGCATTCCAGCGCTACAGCCAGAAGGACTTCGCGATGGCCCGCGCCACCGGAATGGCCGGCGCGGTGTGATGCGGCAAGGCATCTGCCGGAACGTGCGGGGGTAGGGTGGCCGGCGCTATTTGAGCTCCAGCAGCCGCTCGAGATACTGGCGTTCCAGTTCCGGGCTCAGCGCGTTGCCTAGCCGCTTGCGGATCGCCTCAAGGATCTGGCGTGCCCGCTGCACGTCTATCTCGTCCGGCACCTTCACCGAATCGCCGAAATCGGGGCCGGTCGTCGCGCGCGGCCGCCCCAGCGGATCGCGGTCGGCGTTGCGCTGGCGGCCGCCTTCTTCGCTACCGCCCTGGTCGCCCTGCATGGCCTGCAATTGCTGCATCATGTCCTGTGCGCCCTTGCGCAGGGCTTCGAGCGCGCGCCCCTGGTGGCCGACGGCACGGTCGCCTTCGCCCTTGCCGAGGGCGCCTTCCGCCTGGTTCATGGAGTCGCCCGCCTCGCCGAACCCTTCGCCCGGCTTGATGCCGAGCCCTTCGAGGCCCTTCATCAGGGATTCGAGGTCCTTCTCCAGCTGCCCTTGGCCTTCCTGGAGCTGCTTCAGGGCCTCTGCGAACTCCTCAGGGGTCATCGGCTGCCCCTGCTGGCCCTGACCCTGCTCGCCGGGCTGCTGGTTCTCGCCCTGCTGGCCGTTGTCGCCGAACGGATCGGTTTGTTCGTCGCCCTGCTGGCCGCGCTGCATCTGGTCCATGCGGAACGTCTCGTTCATCATCTCCTGCTGGCGCCGCATGATCTCGCCGAGCTTGTCCATCTGCTGGCGCAGCTCCGAGTTCTGCTGGCCCTGCTGGCCGCGCTGCCTTCCCGCCTGCAGATTGTTCATCATGTCCTGGAGCTGCGACAGCAGCTCGCGCGCCTGGTCGCGGTTGCCGGATTTGGCGAGGTTCTCGATCTGGTCGAGCATGCGCTGCAGGTCGCTCTGGCGCAGCTCCTGTCCGGGCGAGGGCATCTGGGCGTTCTGGTTCTGCTGCGCGCGTTCGGCGAACTCGCGCAGGAAATCGTCCATCGCGTCGCGCAGCTCGCTCATGAGCTTGTCGATCTCTTCGTCGCTGGCGTTGCGGTCGAGCGCATCCTGCAGCGCCTGCTGGGCCTGGCGCAGCCGCTTCTCGGCCGACGACAGGTCGCCTTCCTCGATGCCAAGGGCGACTTCCCACAGATATGACACGACCTCACGCAACTGGTCGTCGGTGCCGGCCATCTTGAGCCGGGTGCGGGCGCTCATCAAAGCGAGGTAATGCGAAAGGTTGTCGATCGTGTCCTCGGGCCTGAGCGTGATGGCGTCCATCAGGTCGAGCACACGGGCCTTGGCGTTGGCGTCGAGGCCGATCAGCCTGCGCATCTCGATCACCGCCCGTGCCAGCGGGTTGGTGAAGGGGCGCTCAGGCAGCACCAGCGTCTTCGTCTCGCTCCTCGCCTCCTGGCCGGCGTCGTCGACGGCAAGCAGCGTGAGCTTCACGGGCGCGCCCGCCCAGACATGTTCGGTCATGTCGCGATTAGCCTTGACGGGTTTCTTGTCGGCGCCGCGGCGGGGCAGCGACAGCGGCATTTCCGGCGGACCGTAGAGCGGCCGCGCGTCGGGCGCCTGCGGCTCGGCGAGGGCGAAGTCGGTCTTGGCGGTGGCTGCGCCGTAATCGTCCTCGATCAGGTAGCTCAGCTCGAAGGTGCCGTTGACGGCGCGCTTGGGCTCGCCGACGAAGCGGATCGTGGGCGGGGTGTCGGGGGTGACGGCAAAGCTCCAGCTGTCGAGCTCATCGTCGCCGGATTTCAGCGTCATCCTGCCTTCCGAATCCAGCTTCTGCGAGAATTGCCGCACCGCCGCGACAGGGCCCTCGACGGCCGGCTTGGCTGCATCGGCCGCCGGGCCGGCAGGAGTTATGTCGCGTGTCGCTCCGCTGGTATCGGTGAAGGCCAGCGTCTCCTCGCCGGTTCCGCCGGTGACGCGCAGCGACAGCTCACTGCCCGCCGGAACGGTGATGACGGGGGCGTCCGTGTTGGCATCTGCCGTCAGGAAGATCGGCGCCTTTCCCGTATAGGCCGGCGGCGTCACCCATGCGTCTATGCGCGGCGGAATGGCGTCGCGCGCCGCGTGGGCCCTGAAGGCATCGCCGATGCGGCCGCCCATCGGGCCGAACGAGAAGGCGAAGGCGACGACAAGCAAAAGGGCCGCGGCGGCGCGCAATGCCCATGGGTCGCGCTCCGGCACGCGCGTGCGGGGCAGGTCACCACCGAGTTTGCCGAGGCTTTCCGCCATGCGCTTCTGATGCTCGCGCCACAAGGCGTCGGCGAAGCTGTTGGGTTGACCGGAGAGGCGATCGGTCTGGACCTGCACGGGCGTGTGCAGGAGCTTGTTGGCCTGCTCGAGGCGGCTGTCGATCTCGGGCCATGACGGCAGCCGGAAGAAGCGCAGCGGATAAAGCGAGGCGAGCCCCGCCAGTCCGAGCGCGCCGGCCAGAACCATGCGGGCCGTGTCGGGCAGCAGCCTGAAGACGCCCAGCCAGGACAGGCTGAGGAACAGGCTGGCGACGATGAGCAATGGCAGGACCAGCGGCCAGCCGCGCTCGACGATCATCGCCGTGCCTATGGCCAGGCGCGTCCTGCCCAGGCTGGCGGCTATGTCGCGATGCAGCGCTGATCTGGCCCGTTCCGTCATCGGCCCTTCCGGTTAGGCGGCGCTGCCGCGCCGCCATCGGGGTAAGAATAGCATCAATCTCGGCGAAGGCGAGGCGACCAAACGTAATCGTGAACCTTGGCTGTTCAGAAAGCTTGGCCGGTCCAACTCAAGATCAGGCTGCAACGAGACCCGCGATCATGAATAGAAACCGGTTGCCAGTTGGAGCGCCAGGAGAGCGTCCCGTGCGCCGGCGGCACGATCTCCTGACGAGATCTTCGGCACTGAAGAGTCCGCGTCTGCAACCGGAGCGGACGCGGGTTCCCCAATCAGAAGGCCTTGGACTGCTACAGCCAGTCCGGCAGCGAATCGAGGCCGATCAGCTCGTCGTAGGTCTGGCGTTTGCGCACCACGTGGAAGCGGTCGCCGTCGACCAGCACTTCGGGCACCAGAGGCCGGGTGTTGTAGGTGCCGGCCTGGACCGCTCCATAGGCACCCGCCGTGCTCACCGCGATCATGTCGCCGGCCTTGAGCTTCGGCAGATCGCGGTCGAGGCCGAGATAATCGCCGGTCTCGCACACGGGACCGACGACGTCGACCGTCAGGCGCGGGGCGTCGGCCGCTGCCTGCCGCACCGGGCGGATGTCGTGATAGGCGTCGTAGAGGGTCGGGCGGATCAGGTCGTTCATCGCCGCGTCGACGATCAGGAAGTTCTTGGCGTCGCCTTCCTTCACAAAGATCACTTCTGAAACAAGGATGCCGGCATTGCCGACGATCAGGCGGCCCGGCTCGAACATGACCTTGAGGCCGAGCTTCCCGACATGCTTGTGCACGATCTGGGCATAGGCGTCGGGCAGAGGCGGCGGGCTGTTGTCGGTCTTGTAGGGGATGCCGAGTCCGCCGCCGAGATCGACGTGATCGATTGCGTGGCCGTCGGCCTTGAGGGTCGCGACCAGCTCCACCAGCAGCGCGAAGGCATCGTCGAAGGGCTGCAGCTCGGTGATCTGGCTGCCGATATGCATGTCGATGCCGGTGACCTTGATGCCAGGCAGCGCAGCCGCCCGGGCATAGACCTCGCGGGCACGCTGCATCGGGATGCCGAACTTGTTCTCTGCCTTGCCGGTCGAGATCTTCTTGTGGGTCTTGGCGTCGACGTCCGGATTGATGCGCAGCGACACCGGCGCCTTGGTGCCCTTGGCCACGGCACGGGCCGAAAGCAGCTCGAGTTCGGGCTCGGACTCGACGTTGAAGCAGAGGATGCCGGCGTCGAGTGCGAGGTCCATCTCGCGGGCCGTCTTGCCGACGCCGGAGAACAGGATCTTCGATGCCGGGATGCCGGCCGCCAGCGCGCGCCGCAGCTCGCCTTCCGACACGACGTCAGCGCCTGCGCCGAGCTTGGCCAGGGTCTTCAGGACGGCCTGGTTCGAGTTCGCCTTGAGTGCGTAGCAGACCAGCGAATCGAGGTCGGCAAAGGCCTTGGAGAACACCTTGAAATGCCGCGTCAGCGTCGCCGTCGAATAGCAATAGAACGGCGTACCGACAGCGGCTGCGATGTCGGTCAGCGCCACGTCTTCGGCATGGAGGACGCCGTCACGGTAGTCGAAATGGTTCACTGCAAGGTGCTTTCGAGCTTTGGTTGCCGATCAGATCAGCGGGTCGAGGATGAACGGCTTGTCGGCCACGGGCTTCTGCGGTTCGGGTGGCAACGGCTCGCCGGCCTTCTGGGCGTCCTTGCGTGCCTGCACGGCTGCGTCATAGGGCGTGTCGAGGTCGCCTTTGCGGCCGCACGCTGAAACCACGCCAACCGCTGCAATAAGCCCGAGCGTCACCAAAATCCTGCCAGCGGTCATGATCCATCCATCCGCAATAAAATCCCCGCCGCTTGTAGCGGAGATTTCGGGGCGTTGCACCCCGGCTTCATCAAGCTTTCGCGAGACGTTTCTTCCAGTAGCGGATCTGCTTGCGCACCTCTGCCGGAGCCGTGCCGCCGAAGGAGGTGCGGCTCTTCACCGAGTTCTGCACCGACAGCACCGAGAAGACGTCTTCGGTGATGCCGTCGTGGATCGACTTGAGGTCCTCGATGGTGAGTTTTTCAAGCCCGACCTTCTTACTCTCGGCCAGCGCCACGGCGCGGCCGGTGACGTGGTGTGCCTCGCGGAAGGGCATGCCGAGCGTGCGCACCAGCCAGTCGGCCAGGTCTGTCGCAGTCGAGTAGCCCGAACCGGCGGCCTTCTTCATCGCCTGCTCGTTGATCGTCATGTCGCCCACCATTCCGGTCATGGCGGCGATCATGAGGTCGAGCGTCTCGGCGGCGTCGAACACCGCTTCCTTGTCTTCCTGCATGTCCTTCGAATAGGTCAGCGGCAGGCCCTTCATGACGGTCAGCAGGCCGATCAGGTGGCCGTTGACGCGACCCGTCTTGGCGCGCACCAGCTCCGCCGCGTCGGGGTTCTTCTTCTGCGGCATGATCGAGGAGCCGGTCGAGAAAGAGTCGGACAGGCGCACGAAGCCGAACTGCGGCGTCGACCAGATGACGATCTCCTCGGCCAGCCGCGAAAGGTGCGTGGCGCAGATCGATGCCACCGACAGGAACTCGAGTGCGTAGTCGCGGTCCGAGACGCTGTCGAGCGAGTTGCGGGTCGGTTCGCGGAAGCCGAGCGCCTTGGCCGTCTGGAAGCGGTCGATGGGGAAGCCAGTGCCGGCCAGCGCTGCCGCACCCAGCGGGCTCTCGTCCATGCGCTCGATGGCGTCGCGGACGCGGCTGAGGTCGCGGGCGAACATCTCGACATAGGCCATGCAGTGGTGGCCGAAGGTCACCGGCTGGGCCGTCTGGAGATGGGTGAAGCCCGGCATGACGGTCGCGGCGTGCTGCTCGGCGCGCTCGACAAAGACGGCGATCAGGCCCTTCAGCGCGACGGCCACGCGGTTGAATTCGTCCTTGACCCAAAGGCGGAAGTCTAACGCCACCTGGTCATTGCGCGAACGTGCGGTGTGCAGCCTGCCGGCGGCGGGGCCGATCAGGTCGGCGAGGCGGGCCTCGACGTTCATGTGGATATCTTCTAGACGCGTCGAGAACTCGAACTTGCTGTCCTCGATTTCTCGCAGGATCGTGTTCAGGCCGTGAGCGATTTTCTGTTGATCGTCGCCGGAAATAATGCCCGTCTCCGCCAGCATCTCGGAATGGGCGACCGAACCGCGGATATCCTGGGCGTAGAGCTTCTTGTCGAAGCCGATCGAGGCGTTGATCGCCTCCATGATCGCCGCGGGGCCCGAGGCAAATCGTCCGCCCCACATCTGGTTGCTGGCCTTCTTGTCGCTCATCGTGATAACCGGGCTCCGGAGAAAAACTGAATAGATGTCGGACCGCAGAAAAATGTTTCCCGCGCCACGCCATATCCTGCTAGCCGCCGTCGCGGGCGTGATCGCCGGCGCGGTCGCGGTATATGTCACCACCGGCCCCAAAGGCAACAACGCGCCTTCCGGTGCGCCTCAGGCAACCGTCGCCGATGCCGGCCCCGAGGACAAGGTCTGCAGCGCCAAGGCGGAAGCCGCCAAGAAGGTCGGCGCCGCCGCCACCGGCCAGGTGGCCGCGATGATGGCCGCGGATCCCTCGCAGTCGCTCAAGGACCTCGCCTTCAACGGCCCGGATGGCAAGCCGATGACCATCGGTGACCAGAAGGGTCGCACGCTGCTGGTCAATCTCTGGGCGACCTGGTGCGCGCCCTGCCGCGCCGAGATGCCGGCCCTCGATGCGCTCGAGCGCGAAATGGGCGGCGAGAACTTCGAGGTGATGGCCATCAACGTCGACACCGGCGACGACACCAAGCCCAAGAAGTTCCTCGAGGAGATCGGCATCGCCTCCCTCGGCTACTACCGCGACAACACGCTGACCGTCTTCAACGAGCTCAAGAGGCGCGGTCTCGCGCTGGGCCTGCCGGTCACCCTGCTGATCGACGGCGACGGCTGCCTGCTCGCCAACATGAACGGGCCGGCCGAATGGGCCAGCCCGGATGCCAAGAGGCTGATCGAGGCTGCTCTGTCGCTGTGATTGCCACGTCGCTTGCGTGGCGCTGTGGATATGCATCTCCAGGTTGATCGTCTGCGCTGGGCCTTTCGAGGGCTGTTCCGCGAAAGGCCGGGGCGACCATGGCACCGAGCCAGTTTGCCCATTCGTTAGCCGGCGTTCAATGCTGGTTGGAGCGTCACTTTTTCGGCAGAATACTTTCGCTTTTTACGCAAGCGAAACTCATGGTTAGGTATGCGCGGCAAGCGAAAGCGATGTGAGCCAGCTACGACCTTCATACGATCGCTACAAAACTGTTGTAGCGCTGTCATAAACCGTCAATACTGCTCCCCGCGGAACTAAACCTTTCGCCAACCAGAACGGGAGCGAGACATGAAGACCCTAGGCTTCGCGGCCGGATTCGCCGCGACAATCACGCTGTTGTCCAGCACCTCGGCCTTTGCCGTCACCGAGATCACGTGGTGGCACGCCATGACCGGCGCGAACAACGAGGTGGTTGAGACCCTTTCCAAGGAATTCAACGAAAGCCAGAGCGACTACAAGATCGTTCCGGTCTTCAAGGGCACCTATCCGGAGACGCTGAATGCCGGCATCGCCGCATTCCGCGCCAAGCAGCCGCCGGCAATCATGCAGGTCTTCGACGCGGGCACGGGCACGATGATGGCCGCCGAGGGCGCGATCAAGCCGGTCGCCGAGATCCTCTCCATGGGCGGCCAGGCCTTCGACAAGAGCCAGTACCTGCCGGGCATCGTCGCCTACTATTCGAAGCCCGACGGCACCATGCTGTCGTTCCCCTACAATTCGTCCTCGCCGATCCTCTATTACAACAAGGATATCTTCCAGAAGGCCGGCCTCGACGTCGACAATCCGCCCAAGACCTGGCCGGAAGTCTGGGACGCTGCCAAGAAGATCAAGACCAGCGGCGCGGCCCCTTGCGGCTTCACCTCGACCTGGCTGACCTGGATCCACACCGAGAACTTCGCCGCCTGGAACAACCTCTCCTACGGCACCAACGAGAACGGCATCGCCGCGACCGACGTCGAGCTCAAGGTCAACTCGCCGGTCTTCGTCAAGCACTTCCAGGAACTGGCCGATCTCGCCAAGGACGGCACCTTCAAGTATGGCGGCCGCACCTCGGAAGCCAAGCAGATCTTCCTCGCCGGCGAATGCGGCATCTTCACTGAATCCTCCGGCGGCCTGGGCGACATCGTCAAGTCGGGCATGAACTACGGCACGGGCCAGCTTCCCTACGAGCCGGCGGCCGAAGGCGCGCCGCAGAACACGATCCCGGGCGGCGCGTCGCTCTGGGTGTTCAACGGCCTCTCCGACGACCAGTACAAGGGCGTCGCCACCTTCTTCAACTTCCTGTCGCAGACCCCGATCCAGGCGCGCCTGCACCAGGTGTCGGGCTATCTGCCGGTCACGCTGGCGGCCTATGAGGAAACCAAGAAGTCGGGCTTCTACGACAAGAACCCGGCCCGCGAGATCCCGATCAAGCAGATGATGGGCAAGGCCCCGACCGAGAATTCGAAGGGCGTGCGCCTCGTCAACCTGCCGCAGGTCCGCGACATCCAGAACGAAGAGTACGAAAAGATGCTGGCTGGCCAGCAGACCGCCCAGCAGGCGCTCGACAACATCGTCGCGCGTGGCAACAAGGCGATCCAGGAAGCGCTGGGGAACTGACCCGGTCGTCTGACCGGAATTGCCCCTCACCCTTACCCTCTCCCCGTGAACAACGGGGAGAGGGGTCATCCACGTTCCCGCTTGTCCCTTCTCCCCGTCCTTCATGGGGAGAAGGTGCCGGCAGGCGGATGAGGGGCGGCATCTGCGCCCGACATCTGTCACGAGGCCTTCATTGACCCCACGCGTCGTCTTTCCCAATCGCATCCTCCCGTACCTCCTGGTGGCACCGCAACTGGCGATCACGCTGGTGTTCTTCTACTGGCCGGCGAGCCAGGCGCTCTACCAGTCCATGCTCAGGGAAGACCCGTTCGGGCTATCGTCGAAGTTCGTCTGGTTCGCGAACTTCCGGAAGGTGCTCTCGGACCCGAATTACCTCAACTCGGTCCAGGTGACCGTCGTCTTCTCGGTCGCCACCGCCGCCGTCGCCATGGGCACTGCACTGCTGCTCGCCGTGATGGCCGACAAGGTGGTCCGCAGCCGCGGGCTCTATCGCACACTGATGATCTGGCCCTATGCGGTGGCGCCGGCCATCGCCGGCATGCTCTGGCTGTTCCTGTTCAACCCGTCGATCGGCTCGCTCGCCTATGGCCTGCGTATGCTCGGCATCAACTGGGATCCACTGCTCGACGGCTCGCAGGCGATGACCCTCGTCGTCGCCGCCGCGTCGTGGAAGCAGATCAGCTACAATTTCCTGTTCTTCGTCGCGGGCCTGCAGGCGATTCCCAAGTCGCTGATCGAGGCTGCCGCCATCGACGGCGCCGGCGAGAACAAGCGCTTCTGGACGATCGTGTTCCCGCTGCTCGCGCCGACCACCTTCTTCCTGCTGGTGGTCAACACTGTCTACGCCTTCTTCGACACCTTCGGCATCATCCATGCCGTCACCGGGGGCGGGCCGGGCAAGGCCACCGAGACGCTGGTCTACAAGGTCTACAACGACGGCTTCGTCAATCTCATCCTCGGCGACTCGGCGGCCCAGTCGGTGATCCTGATGATCATCGTGATCGCGCTCACCGCCATCCAGTTCCGCTATGTCGAGAAGAAGGTGCACTATGGCTGAGCCGAAGCCGCTTCCGCCTGCTAGCGGGCACGACAAGCTGATGATCGGCCAGTCGAAGGCTGGCGTCTACATGGCGCACGCCATCCTGATCCTCGGCATCCTGATCGTCGCGTTCCCGATCTACTACACCTTCGTCGCCTCGACCCATTCGCTGCAGACGATCCTGCGGCCGCCGCTGCCGCTGCTGCCGGGGCCGGAGTTCTTCAACAACTACTCGGAGGCGCTGTTCGGCGGCGTCGGCCGCATCGGCGGCGTCAGCGTGGCGACGCTGCTGATCAACACCACCATCGTCGCCTTCGGCATCGCCATCGGCAAGATCATCATCTCGATCCTGTCGGCCTATGCCATCGTGTTCTTCCGCTTCCCCGGCCGGATGTTCTTCTTCTGGCTGATCTTCATCACGCTGATGCTACCGGTCGAGGTGCGCATCCTGCCGACCTACAAGGTGATGGTCGATCTCGGCCTGATCGACACCTACACCGGACTGATCGTGCCGCTGATCGCGTCGGCCACGGCGACACTCCTGTTCCGCCAGTTCTTCCTCACCATCCCGGGCGAACTGGTCGAGGCGGCGCGCGTCGACGGCGCCGGGCCCTGGCGCTTCTTCAAGGACATCCTGCTGCCCTTGTCGCGCACCAACATCGCGGCGCTGTTTGTCATCCTCTTCATCTATGGCTGGACGCAATATCTCTGGCCGCTTCTGGTCACCAACCGCAACGACATGAACACCATCGTCATCGCGCTCAGGAAGATGATCTCGTTTGCCGATGCCGACACCGAATGGCATCTGGTGATGGTCACCTCCATGCTCGCCATCGTGCCACCCATCCTGGTGGTCGTGTTCATGCAGCGCTGGTTCGTCCGCGGCCTCGTCGAAACGGAGAAATAATGGCAACCGTCGATCTCAAGGACGTCCGCAAGGTCTATGCGGGCGGCGTCGAAGCCGTGAAGGGCGTGTCCATCGCCATCCCCGACAAGGCACTGTGCGTGCTGGTCGGACCCTCGGGCTGTGGCAAGTCCACGCTGCTGCGCATGATCGCGGGGCTGGAGACCATCTCGGCAGGCAGTTGCGCCATCGACGGCAAGGTGGTCAATGCGGTCGGCCCGACCGAGCGCGACATCGCCATGGTGTTCCAGAACTATGCGCTCTACCCGCATATGAAGGTCTACGACAACATGGCCTATGGCCTGCGCAACCGCGGCACGCCGAAGGACGAGGTCGACCGGCGCGTGCGCTCGACGGCCAAGACGCTGGAGCTCGAGCACCTGCTCGAACGCCGCCCGCGCGAACTCTCCGGCGGCCAGCGCCAGCGCGTCGCCATGGGCCGCGCGATCGTGCGCAACCCCAAGGTCTTCTTGTTCGACGAGCCGCTGTCCAACCTCGACGCCAAGCTGCGCGGCCAGATGCGCGTCGAGATCAAGAACCTGCAGCGCAATCTCGGCGTCACGTCGGTCTACGTCACCCACGATCAGCTGGAAGCGATGACGCTGGCCGACGTGCTGGTGGTGATGAATGCCGGACTGGTCGAGCAGATGGGTGCGCCGCTCGACATCTACGAAAAGCCGGCCTCCACCTTCGTCGCCTCCTTCATCGGCGCGCCTCCCATGAACCTCCTGCCGCTGCGCAGCGGCCAGCTCGAGGGGGCGGTGACAATGCCTGCCGTTCCCGCCAATGCCGCGACGCTCGGCTTCCGCCCGGAGGATTGCGAGGTGCGCACTGAGGCTAACGGTGTCGCCTCAGACGGCGCGCTGCGGCTGATGGCCCGGGTTGAGGGTGTCGAGCCAGTCGGCGCCGAGAGCTTCCTCTACTGCCAGGTTCCCGGTGGGCGCATCGTTGTGCGCGTCGCCGGCCGTTCCGATGCCATGCCTGGCGACCAGTTGCCGGTCTTCGCCCGGCGCGAAAAGCTGCATTTCTTCGGCAGCGACGGCAAGCGGGTCTGAGGTTGGCTTAGTTGGGGGCTGACGAGGTGCGGGCGGAGAGCGCTCCGGTCTTGGCCCGCGGCGTAAGGAACCGACTCTCGAAGTAGCGGAACGAAAGCTCTGCCATGGCGATGGTCAAGAGATACGAGCTTCCGAACAACAACAGGCGATAGGACAGCGGCAAGCCGTCCTGCGGTATGTCCATTTGCCAAAACAGCAGTTTCAAGCAGAGCATGATTGCCAGGGCGTGATAGACATAGGCGCCGTAGGAAATCTCGCCGATCCGCTGCAGCACCGGATGTCGCAGAAGCCAATCCACTGCCGCGTGCCTGGTCGCGGCCAGCGCAACCAGGCCGCTTGCCGCCGCTATGATCGCCGAATAGGCGAAGACCTCCCTGTGCTGGCCCCACATGATACCCGACACCACATTGCGCAGGATATCGACGTTGCGCGCACCGACGACGGCATAGTTCACATAGACATAGGTCGCCGCATAGCAGACCAGGACGAGGAAACCGGCACCCGCCAACGGTATCGCGATCCTTGCCAGCAGTTGCCTTCGGCTGGCGAATGCGAGCAGCGAACCCATCGCGAAGGCGTCGACGTGCAGGAACGGCCCTGCATAGATGGCATAGGCCTTGGCCTCGCTTGTCCAGTCCAGGGTATCCAATCCGGCTGACGCGATCGCGCGCATCGCCGGCGCAAGGAGAAGGGATGCGAGCAGCAGGGCGATGACGATCCGCCGTGGGGCGAATACGAGCAAGACGCCATAGACCAGGTAGAACTGCATCTCCACGGAGATGGTCCAGAGATGTCCGACCGGCCAGCCTGCGAGCTCCCCACGGCCAATGATCATGGCTACGTTGTTGAAGAAGCCGAGCAGTGATCCGACGGCCAGAGCATCGACCTGATCGCCGAGAAAGAACATCAAGCCAATGCCGGCCACGACGTAAAGGTAGTAGACGGGCAGAATCCTGCGAACCCGGCGGCCGAAGAAGCCGGAAAGCTGTTGGCCTCGAGGCATTGAGGACTGACGCCCGATGACGCTCAGCGTGACGACGAAACCGGAGATTACATAGAAGAGCCAAACCCCGGTCCATCCGAAGGGCATCAGGCCGGTGTGTTGCGCGACCACCGCGGTCATTGCAAAGCACCTCAACGAGTCGACGGTCCCCACGCGGCTGCTGCCGCCGTGGCCCGAGGCGCCTGCTGCCAAAGACCCAGCCATGTTGCACCTACTACCAAGTGTTCGGGACGCCAGTCCCGACGCTTCGACAACAGTGGAGACAGGCCGTTGAAACGCAACATCGCCCATCCTCACCTCATTGGATGTCACGCACCGATCCGGCGTAGGAACGTCGATGCCAGAGATGGCCTGTCAATCAAAAGACGTAGGACACTGGCCCTTGGACCGCTGCGTGAAGACGATCTGAGCGGAAGGGCGTGGAAGGTGCCGCGTTGGTCTTGGAGATCGCTCAGCGACGATGTGACAACGGCGCGCTGCCGCTCATTCTGTCTTCGAAAACAAAAAAAGCTGCCGGCGATGCGGCCGCTTTTCTTGAAAGAGGTTGGCGCCGTTCAGCGCGTCGGCACCGGCGTCTCGCCGCGGTAGTCGTAGAAGCCGCGCCCGGTCTTGCGGCCGAGCCAGCCGGCCTCGACATATTTCACCAGCAGCGGGCAGGGGCGGTACTTCGAGTCCGACAGGCCGTCGTGCAGCACCTGCATGATCGACAGGCAGGTGTCGAGGCCGATGAAGTCTGCGAGCTGTAGCGGTCCCATCGGATGGTTGGCGCCGAGCCGCATGGCGGTGTCGATGGCCTCGACCGTGCCGACGCCTTCGTAGAGCGTATAGATCGCCTCGTTGATCATCGGCAAAAGGATGCGGTTGACGATGAAGGCCGGGAAATCCTCGGACACCGTTACGGTCTTTTCGAGCCGGTGGACATATTCCCTGGCCGCCTCGAACGTCTTGTCCTCGGTGGCGATGCCGCGCACCAGCTCGACCAGCTTCATGATCGGAACCGGGTTCATGAAGTGGATGCCGATGAAGCGTTCCGGCCGGTCCGTTTGCGCGGCGAGCCGGGTGATCGAGATCGACGACGTGTTGGTTGCGAGGATCGCCTCAGGATTCAGCTGCGGGCAGAGCTGCGCGTAGATCTTGCGCTTGATCGTCTCGTCTTCGGTCGCCGCCTCGATGACGAGGTCGGAGCCGGCGAGATCGGCCATGGCCGGAGCCGCCGCGATGCGGTTCATCGCATCCTTGCGGGCCTGCTCTTCCAGCTTGCCCGAATGCACCTGCCTCGCCATGTTGCCGTTGATGGTGGCGATGCCCTTCTCGATGCGGTCGGGCGAGAGGTCGTAGATCAGAACGTTGTACCCGGCGAGGGCGGAAACATGCGCGATACCGCCGCCCATCTGACCCGCGCCGACAATGCCGATCGTCTCGATCTTACCCGTCATCACACCTATCCCGTCGAAGGCTTTTTTAGATTTGTGCAATGCAAACTAAATGGCCGGAGTAGCGTTCGTCTACCCCGGCCATCACATTTTAATCCCTGACGCGATCGGGCGTCAAAGCGCCTTTTCGAGCTCCGGCAGCACCTGGAACAGGTCGCCGACGATGCCGTAGTCGGCCACCTGGAAGATCGGGGCCTCTTCGTCCTTGTTGATGGCGACGATGACCTTGGAGTCCTTCATGCCGGCGAGATGCTGGATCGCACCCGAGATGCCGCAGGCGATGTAGAGGTCGGGGGCGACCACCTTGCCGGTCTGGCCGACCTGCCAGTCGTTCGGGGCATAGCCCGCGTCCACGGCGGCACGGCTGGCGCCGACGGCAGCACCCAGCTTGTCGGCCACCGGCAGGATCACTTCCTGGAACTTCTCGGCCGAACCGAGCGCGCGGCCGCCCGAGATGATGATCTTGGCCGAGGTCAGCTCCGGACGGTCGCTCTCCGACAGCTTGTTCTCGACGAAGGAGGACAGGCCGGGATTGGCGGCGGCCGAGACCGACTCGACCGGGGCCGAACCGCCCTCGGCGGCGGCCTGGAACGAGGCGGTGCGCACGGTGATCACCTTCTTGGCGTCGAGCGCCTGCACCGTCTGGATGGCGTTGCCGGCATAGATCGGACGCTTGAAGGTGTCGGACGAGACGACCTCGATGATCTCCGAGACCTGGCCGACGTCGAGCAGGGCGGCGACGCGCGGGGCGACGTTCTTGCCGGTCGAGGTCGCGGCGGCGACGATCGTGTCATAGTTGCCGGCGAGGCCGACGACCAGTGCAGCGGTCGGCTCGGCCAGGCGCTCGGCCAGCTCGTCGGCCTCGGCCAGCAGAACCTTGCGCACGCCCTTCAGCTTGGCGGCGGCGTCGGCGGCAGCCTTGGCGCCCTTGCCTGCGACCAGAACGTCGACGTCGGAACCGATTTTCTGGGCCGCCGACAGCGCCTTGGCGGTCTGGTCGGAGAGCGAAGCGTTGTCGTGTTCGGCGATGAGGAGAATTGCCATGTCTTTGATCCTTTTCCGCTTCGCTTACAGGACGCCGGCTTCGTTCTTCAGCTTGTCGACCAGTTCGGCGACGGTCTTGACCTTGACGCCCGCCTTGCGCCCGCCCGGTTCCTCGGTCTTGAGCACCTTGAGGCGCGGGGCGATGTCGGCGCCGAAATCGGCAGGCGACTTTTCGTCGAGCGGCTTCTTCTTGGCCTTCATGATGTTGGGCAGCGAGGCGTAGCGCGGCTGGTTGAGGCGCAGGTCGACCGTCACGATCGCCGGCATCTTGAGCTCGACCGTCTGCAGGCCGCCGTCGACCTCGCGGGTCACCTTGGCGGTGTCGCCGCCGAGTTCGACCTTCGAGGCGAAGGTGCCCTGGGCCCAGCCCAGAAGGGCTGCCAGCATCTGGCCGGTCTGGTTGGAATCGTCGTCGATCGCCTGCTTGCCGAGCAACACCAGGCCCGGGGCCTCGGCCGCGACCACGCCCTTCAGCACCTTGGCGACGCCGAGCGGCTCGACCTGGTCGTCGGTCTTGACCAGGATGGCGCGGTCCGCACCCATGGCGAGCGCGGTGCGCAGCGTCTCCTGGGCCTGGGCAGGCCCGATCGACACGACCACGATCTCCTCGACCTTGCCGGCTTCCTTGAGGCGGATCGCCTCTTCGACCGCGATCTCGTCGAAGGGGTTCATCGCCATCTTTACGTTCGCGAGTTCGACGCCCGAGCCGTCAGCCTTCACGCGCACCTTCACGTTCGCATCGACAACCCGCTTGACCGGGACGAGTACTTTCATCGGCTTGGTACCTCTCTGAACAGCGATATGTGCGCGCTATAGCAGCGCTTGGCCCCACGCAATTGTCGATTGCCGACATATTGGGCGGAAAAACAGACTTGATCTTGCGCTTTCGGTGGCGGGACGGCTGCCGCAAGCGGGCGGGAACGTAGTTGTGGCCGAGGGGAGCGTCAATATCCGCCAATGCCTCAAATCGGTTGAAAACAATTGGGTTTGCGGCGCCTACTGGCGGCCCCAGCGGGGCGTCGGCTGCGGCTCGACAGGCTTTTGATCCGCGGTGCCGGACGCATCTCCACGATCTGCTTCCGCAGGCGCCGGCGCAGGCACTTCGGCCTCGGCAAGCAGCGGCACGTCGCGCCTACGCAGCACCAGCACGAGCACGGCCCCCGCGACAATCCCTCCGACATGGGCGGCCCAGCTGATCTCGTCATCACCGCCGAAACCGATCATCACGAACTGGAAGACGACCCACAGCACCAGCGGTATCCAGGCCGGGATGCGCAGCGGGATACGGCCGAAGGCCAACACCCACACCTTCACCCGGGGGTAGAGCATCAGATAGGCGACGACGATGCCGGCAATGGCACCCGAGGCGCCGATCAGGGGCGTTTCGGAGTCGGGGATGATCAGCCCGTGCAGGAAGGCCCCGGCCGCCGCGCAGAGCAGGTAGAAGACCAGGAAGCGCAGGTGGCCCAGCGCATCCTCGACATTGTCGCCGAACACCCAGAGGAACAGCATGTTGCCGCCCAGGTGCAGGATGTCGCCGTGCAGGAAGGAATAGGTGAGGTAGCTCAGCTGCTCCGGGATGATGACGAGATCGGGCGACAGCTCGGCCAGATCGTGCACGACGGAGGGAATGTAGCCGAGCCCCAGCACCGCCGCCGTCATGAACTCCTCGCTGCCCAGCGAGGTCACGAAATAGGCGATCACGTTGATGGCGATCAGGCCGAACGTCACATATTGCAGCCGGATGTGGCGGAGACGGTTGCTGTCATACAGCGGAATGAACATGCGGCTCGGTTCCGCCCTCACGCTCGGCAGTTAACGGTTCTTGCCGGGCACCCATAGCACATCGGCTTTTCCGTTGTCATTGACGACGCGGGCGGCGACGAAGAGCAGGTCGGAGACCCGGTTGATGTAGCGGATGCCCTCGCGATTGACGTGCTCGGCGGGGTCCTGGGCAAGTGCCACCATGACGCGCTCGGCGCGGCGCGCCACCGTGCGTGCGAGGTGCAGGGCAGCCGCCGCAGGCGAGCCGCCATTGAGCACGAAAGACCTGAGCGGCTGGAGATCGGCGTTCAGCCGGTCGATGTCGGCCTCGATCCGCGCGGTCTGGGCCGGCACGATGCGCAGCGGCTCGTAGCCGAGATCCTTGCCGCTGTCGGGCGTGGACAGGTCTGCGCCCAGGTCGAACATGTCGTTCTGGATGCGGCCGAGCATCTCGTCGATCTCGGGGTGGGAGGCGCCGGTGTGCACGCGGGCCATGCCGATGCAGGCATTGGCCTCGTCGACCGCCCCATAGGCCTCGACGCGCAGGTCGGACTTCAGCCGGCGCTCGCCGGTGCCGAGCCCGGTCGTGCCGTCGTCGCCGGTGCGGGTGTAGATCTTGTTGAGCTTGACCATGGCGGGCCGCTCAGCCGCGGGTGAAGTAGAGCGCGAGCAGGATGAACACCAACGCGATCGCCTGCAACAGCACGCGCGCCTGCATCAGCTTGTTCGAGGTGTTGGCCGAACCGCCGCGCATCATGTTGAACAGCCCCCGCAACAGCACGATCGCCACCGCGACCATGAAGACGATGGCGATGATGTTGAAGACGGTTGCCATGCGAAATTCCAGTTCTGTTGATCGCGCTGCGACGGTTTCAGGCCTGCCGGGCCAGGAGTCTGTAGAGCAGAGAGGCGGGCAATATCCGCTTCAGCACGACACCGATTCTCGCCGGGGTCGTGACAACATAATGCGGCCGCGGGCGCGGCGACAGCAGGGCGTGGCGCAAAACCGCATGCACCGCCTCGGGTCCGAGCTTCAGCGAAGACTTGCTGCCGCCGCCGCTCAGCCGCGCCAGTTGGGCCTGGTAGGCCTCGTGATGCACCGAGTTCTCGTGGTCGATGTAGCGCTGGAACCAGGGCAGCCCATTGGTGGCGATCTTGGAGGCGATCGGTCCCGGTTCGATCATGGACACATGCACGCCCGAGCCGTTCAGTTCCTGACGCATGCACAGCATCAGGCCCTCGAGGGCGTGCTTGGAGGAGGCATAGGCGCCCCGGAACTTCACCGGCGTCAGGCCGAGGATCGACGAACAGTTGACGATCCGGCCGCTGCCCTGGCTGCGCATCACCGGCACGATGCGCCGGGTGAGGTCGTGCCAGCCGAAGAAGTTCGCCTCGAACTGGTCGCGCAGGGCCGCCATCGGCAGGTCCTCGACCGCGCCGGCCTGCGCGTGGGCGCCGTTGTTGAAGAGGGCGTCGAGCCTGCCGCCGGTGCGCTCTAGCACGGTGGCCACCAGCGTCTCGATGGACTGCGGCTCGGTGTAGTCGAGGTAGAGCGCCTCGAGCCCGTCCGCCTCCAGCGAGGCCAAGTCCTCCGGCTTGCGCGCCGTGGCGAAGACGCGCCAGCCCTCGGCCTTCAGCGCCCGCGCGCAATAGGCACCGATGCCCGACGAGGCACCCGTCACGATTACCGTGCGTAACTCCTTGATCGCGTTCACTTCGCTGCCGCCGAGACTTGTCAACCGGGGCAAACCCTTCCCATATTCGCGAGCTGGAAACAATCGTATGGAGCAATAAGCTGGACCTGTTGCGCAGGATCGTCGCCACCAGGCGCGTGCTCTACGACGCGGTCGGGCATTTTTACGACGACGACGGCTGGGCGATGGCCAGTCACCTTGCGATCTCGGCGCTGATGGCGCTGTTCCCTTTCCTCATCTTCGCCACCACCCTTGCTTCCTTCCTGGGCGCCGACGCCTTCGCCGAAACGGCCGTGCACCTCGTCTTCGACACCTGGCCCGAGCAGATAGCCGCGCCCATAGCCCGCGAGGTGGTCAACGTGCTGACCGTGCCGCGCACCGACCTCTTGACCTATGGCGTGGTGCTCGCCGCCTACTTCGCCTCCAACGGCGTCGAGGCCCTGCGCACCTCGCTCAACCGCGCCTATCGTGTCGTCGAGACCCGCAGCATCTGGTACCGGCGCACCCAGAGCCTGATCTTCGTGCTCATCGCCACGATCAGCTTCGTCGCCATCTCGGTGCTGCTGGTGTTCGCGCCGATAATCGCGCGTATCCTCGAGGCCAAATTCGACTGGATCCAGCCCTATATGGGCACCATCACCGTGTGGCGCTTCACCGTCGCCTCGGCGGTCATCGTGTTCGGGCTGTTTGCCGTGCACATCTGGCTGCCCGCCGGCCACAGGCGCTTTCTCAGCATCATACCGGGCATCATCTTCACGCTGGTCGCCTGGGTCCTTGGATCGACGATCTTCGCTGCCTATCTCGACACCTTCTCGTCCTACGTCACCACCTATGCCGGCCTCGCCTCGATCATGATCGCGGTGGTGTTCCTCTACATCGTCTCGGCGATCTTCATCCTCGGCGGCGAACTCAACGCCGCGATCAGCCGCTATCTCGAGGCGCGGGCCCGCGTTCCCGGCTGAGCTGTCGCCAGCCCGACGCCCAGGGTGGCAATCGCCATTCCCACCAGTTGCACGAGTGAAAGCTCCTCACCGAAGAGCAGCCAGGCGATGACGGCCGTCACCGCCGGCACGAGGTAGAACAGCGAGGCGACCTTCGACATGGCGCCCTCGCGGATCATCACCATCAAAAGGAAGATCGCGCCGAACGACAGCACGAAGACCAGCCAGGCAAGCGCGAAGACGAGCTCGCCATTGACGGTCATCTGCTGTGTCTCGAAGCCGAAGGAGGCGACCGCCATCAGGGTCGCCGCCCCGACATACTGCCAGAAGGTGCCGGTCACCAGGTCCCCTGATGCGCCCACACGCTTCTGCCAGATGGTGCCCGCGCAGATCCCGCCCATGGCGATTACTGACGCCGTCAGTGTCTGCCAGGTCACGCCGCCGCCGACAGCGCCGAGCTTGGGCGACAGCACGATGACCACGCCCACGAACCCGACCGCAAGCCCGGCCCAGTGGCGCGGGCGGATCTCTTCGCCGAGCAGCTTGCCGGCCAGCACCGCGGTCACGAGCGGCTGAAGGCCGGCGATCAGCGCCGACAGCCCGGCGGGCAGCCCCTGGTGGATGGCCCAGAAGACGCCGCCCAGATAGACCCCGTGCAGCAGCATGCCGATGAGCACCGCGTGAAGCGCGGTCCTGCGCGGCAGTCGCTGCGAGCCGATCGCAAGCATGACCGCCCCCAGCACCAGGAAGGCGAGTACGAAGCGCACGGCAAGGAAGGTGAATGGCTCCGCCCACGGCATGGCGTAGCGCGCGCCGATGAAGCCGGTTGCCCACAGAAGCACGAATGTGGCCGGGATCAGCCGCTTGTAAGAATTCATCGATGGCACCGCGAATGCTGCCGGACGGCGTGTCCGCAGCCGAAAGTTATCGAAGTCGCTCTAATGCCGAATATTCGGGCAAGCAAAACGAAACGATTGATCCATAGATTCATCGGACCTGAACCGGGCGACGGCCTGGAAGCGAGCATCCCCCGGATGGCGGCCGGGTTTGAAACTGCACTGTCGGCCTCTGAAAGGACCGCGCATGCTGTGGAATCTCGACCCAGCCTGGCTGATGATGGCGGTGGCCTCCGTCGCCGTCCTGGCCTTCTTCTTCGGTGCCGCGCTCGACGCCATCATGAAGGAGGACGGCTTCGGACCCGTCGGCAACATGCTCCTCTTCACCACGGGCTTCTTCGGCGCCGTGTTCATCGCCAACAGCTACGGCATCACGCTGCGCGACCTGAGGCTCGCCGTGGCCTGGGGATTGGGCGGCGCCTTCATCTTCATCAGCGCGCTGGCGGTCGTGAAGGCCGGCTTGGCCAGACTTTGAGCCTACAAAAAGCCGGTGGCCTACAGCGCCGTGCGTCCTTCGACAAGCTCAGGATGAGGGACGTTGGTGCTGACTGGCCGCTCGAGTGGAAGAACCGTCAGTGCTTGCCAGCGCCATCGCAAGGTTCGGCGACACGGCGACGGCGCCAACGTCCCTCATCCTGAGCTTGTCGAAGGACGCAAGACAGGCCAACTGCGTCGCTCAGTTGAAGGCAGGTGTCATGCGCCGTCACTGATATCGTCACGGTCAGGGCGTCAACACAGTTGCCATGCCGCAACCCCGGTGAAATCCGGGTCGGTTCCATGCTGGCGCCAAGCAGACTCAGCACGAGTGCAGCCCAGCCTAAGACCCCACCAGCCGCATCACCCCCTCAGCCGTCTCGCCGGCTTCACGCAGTTCGCGCAGGCCGGTGTGGCGCAGGCTTTTGGACAGCTTGCGCCCGTCCGGCCCGAGCACCAGCCGGTGGTGGAAGTAGGTCGGCGCCGGCAGACCGAGCATTTCCTGGAGCAGCCGCTGCACGGAGGTTGCGAAGTACAGGTCGCGGCCGCGCACGACGTGGGTCACGCCCTGGATCGCGTCGTCCACCACCACCGAAAGATGGTAGCTCGTGGGGATTTCCCGCCTCGCCACGACGACGTCGCCCCATTGTTGCGGATCTGCGTCCACCTCCGCCTTGGCCCCCATTGTCTCGTCCGCCCATTCGCTCCAGGCGAGGGGACGTCGCAGCAGCGCGAGTGCGGCCCCCGTATCCAGGCGCCAGGCGAATGGCGAACCGGCGTCGATACGCCGGTTGCGCTCCCGGTCCGACAACGACTTGTCGGTGCCCGGATAGAGCGGGGCTCCGTCCGGGTCGCGCGGCCAGTTCCTGCCGCTCGCCTCGTGCTCGACGATCGCCGCGCGAATCTCGCCGCGGCTCATGAAGGCGGGATAGACCAGTCCGTCCCGTTTCAGCCGTTCCAGCGCCGCTTCGTACTCGCCGAAATGCTCGGACTGGCGCCGCACCGGTTCCTCCCAGGCAATGCCTAGCCAGGCAAGGTCACGATAGATGCCTGCTTCGTATTCCGGCGTGCAGCGGGTCAGGTCGATATCCTCGATCCGCAACAGCATGCGGCCGCCCATGCGGTCCGCCATGCGCCGGTTGGTCAGCGCCGACAGCGCATGGCCGAGATGCAGCTCGCCGTTGGGGCTGGGTGCGAAGCGAAAGACAGGAGCCGTCATGAGCGTTGTTATTTCGGATTGAACGTCTGCTTCGCCGATTGCTACGTTGCCGGCCCGAAGCTCACAAGACATGCCATGCGCCGTATCTCCAACATCGACGACATAAACCGCGGCCTCGACGAACTCTGTGCGATCGATCCGCGCCTCGCGGCCGTGCGCGAACTGGCCGGCGAGGTGCCCTTGAGGCTGTCGGAGCCCGGCTTCGAGAGCCTTGCCTCGATCATCGTGTCGCAGCAGGTTTCGACCGCCAGCGCCAAGGCCATTTTCGGGCGGCTCACGGTTCTGGTCGATCCACTGACCCCGCAGGCGCTCCTGGATGCCGGCGAGGGCATGTTTCGCGAGGCGGGGCTGTCGCGACCGAAGCAGCGCGCGCTGCTCGCTGTCGCCCAGGCGGCGGCCGACGGCCTCGACCTTCACGGGCTTTGCCGCCTGGACGCCCGCGAGGCGATGGCGAGCCTGGTCGAAATACCCGGTATCGGCCCCTGGACGGCCGAGGTCTACCTGCTGTTCGCGGCAGGCCATCCTGACATCTTCCCGGCCCGCGATGTCGCGCTGCAAAGCGCGGTCGGCCATGCGCTCGGCATCGATCCGCGCCCCGGCGAGAAGGCACTGATTCGGCTTGCCGAATCATGGACACCGTGGAGAGGGGTCGCTTCCAGGCTGTTCTGGGCGTATTATCGCGTAACCCGCGGTCGCGAAGGCGCGCCGCCGGCGGGAAATCCCGCTTAAATCGACCCAATCGCGGCCTTTTGAGCGGTTTTCCGACCCGCCAGGCGCTTCACATTCCTGTCACCTCGGGCTTACAGTATTCGGGCCGTTAGGTTCGAGGACCAAGGAGGTAAGCGAAGTGACGGTTGCCGTGTCTCCGGATGGGCTTCCAGCACTAGTGCTGAACGCGGATTATCGTCCGCTCAGCTACTACCCCTTGTCGTTGTGGTCCTGGCAGGATGCGATCAAGGCGGTGTTCCTCGACCGCGTCAACATCGTCGCCGAATACGATCACGCGGTTTCCTCGCCCACCTTCTCGATGAAGCTGCCGAGCGTTGTCAGCCTCAAGAACTACGTCAAGCCGTCGCGCTATCCCGCCTTCACCCGCTTCAACGTGTTCCTGCGCGACCGCTTCCAGTGCCAGTATTGCGGCACGCCCGAGGATTTGACCTTCGACCACGTCGTCCCGCGCCACAGGGGCGGGGCCACGACATGGGAAAACGTCGTCGCGGCCTGCTCGCCCTGCAATCTCAGGAAAGGCGGGCTGATGCCTGCCGAGGCCAGGATGTGGCCGATCCAAAGGCCTTTCCAGCCGACGGTGCACGACCTGCACAACAATGGCCGGCTGTTCCCGCCCAACCACCTGCATGAAAGCTGGATGGACTATCTCTACTGGGATGTCGAACTGGAGCCTTGAGCCGCTTCTTTCTTCTCCCTGTTCACGGGGAGAAGATGGCGGCAGGCAGATGAGGGGCTGAACTGGCCTTTCAGAACTGTTAGCCGCCCCTCATCCGGCCCTTCGGGCCACCTTCTCCCCGTGAACGGGGAGAAGGAAAGGTGTTACTTCCTGAACGCCCCACGAAACGCCACAGCCGCGAGGATCGCGCTGGCGATCACGTTCCAGCCGGCGAAGGACAGTCCCAGCACGCGCAGCGCCGCCTTGTCGCAGGAGGGCGGCACGACGTCGTTGAGGATGTCGAGCAGCCCCTTGCCGCCGGTGTCGACCGGTCCGGCGACGGCCGCGCAATCGGTCGGGCCCGGCCACCAGGCCCACTCGACGCCGGCGTGGAAGACGGCGAGATAGAGGCCGTAGGTCATCAGCAGGCCGCCGGCAACCAGCAGGGCGCGGGTCAGCAAGGACGGCCAGTGCATGAACGAGGAGAGTGCCGCGAACGCCATCAGCGGCACGCCGACATAATAGGGCGTGCGCTGCTCGAGGCAGAGCTTGCAGGGCATGTAGCCGCCGATGTGCTGGAAGCCGAGCGCGGTGCCGACGACCACGGCCATGGCGACGGCGAGGAAGAGGGCGGTCGCGGTCTGGGTGCGGCCGGTATCGGAGGCGAGGGAGGTCATCTGGTGCGGTCCGAAATGTTGGCGTGAAGCCGATCAGGCAAGGTATTTGACTGCAAGATAAAGCAAAATAAGGGCGGCTGCGGCGAGCCCGGCGAGCAGGCCCAGGCGCTTCTCGATGAAGTGCCGGATCGGTTCGCCATAGGTCTTGAGCAGCCAGGCAAGGAAAAGGAAGCGCGCGCCGCGGGCAATGATCGCCGAGACGATGAACCAGCCGAGCGGGAAGCCGACGACACCTGCGAGGATCGTGACGACCTTGATCGGCGGCAGGTGGGCCAGGCCGGATGTCACCAGCATGATCAGGATGATTCCGGTGCCGGAGGCTACCTTGAGGGCCTCGAAGTCGTCGTACTTGCCGTAGAACTCGAGCACTGGCCGGGCGATGGCCTCGAAGGCGTAGTGCCCGAGATACCAGCCGGCAATACCGCCGAGCACGGACGCGACCGTCGCCACGATCGCATAGCGATAGGCGCGGTCGGGCCGCGAAAGGGCCATCGGCAGATAGAGCACGTCCGCCGGCACCAGGAAGATCGAACTCTCTATGAAGGCTATGAAGGCCAGCCACCATTCGGCGGATTTCCTTGCCGCGAGCGACAAGGTCCAGTCGTAGAGTTGGCGAAGCATCAGGTCCCCTAGGTTATTGCGCGCCCTGTGTAGGGAGAATTGCGGTGCGACACAATGCTCCGGCCATTCACGAATGTGAAACACGCGCTACGTGCACAATCTGTCGCACAATCGCACGCGGGGGCAGTTGACGGACGGGTGCCGGACCGTATAGTCCGCCACCGTTCTGTCCGTTCAGGACAGGCCCCTATGGCGGAATTGGTAGACGCGCTCGACTCAAAATCGAGTTCCGCAAGGAGTGCTGGTTCGATCCCGGCTAGGGGCACCATTCCATTCGCGGAGGAGCGGAGACGACCGTCCATGCTCGAACGGCGCGACACTTACGACGCCCTCTATCGCGATTTCCACTGGCAGATCCCGCAGAAATTCAACATCGGCACGGCCGTGTCCGACCGCTGGGCCGCAGTCGAGCCTGACCGGACGGCGCTCATCGAATACAGGGCGGAGGGCACAGGCGACGTCCTGAGCTTCGGCGAACTCGCCCGGCGCTCCAACGCCTTCGCCAATGCGCTGCGCGCCAGGGGCGTGCGCCGCGGCGATAGGGTGGCGCTGCTTTTGCCGCAGAGTTTCGAGACGGCCATCGCCCATATTGCGATCTACAAGCTCGGTGCCATCGCCGTGCCGCTCGCGCTGCTGTTCGGCGTGGAGGCGCTCGAATACCGCCTGCAGACCGCCGGCGTGCGCGCCATCGTCACCAATCCGGCCGGCTTCGCCAAGATCGGCCAGATCGGAAGGCGGCTGACGGAACTCGAAACCGTCATCGTGGTCGAGGGCGCAGGGCGCGACGACTTCCATCGCCTCGTCGCCGATCATTCGCCGCACTTCGTGGCCGAGGACACCGGTCCCGACGATCCGGCGATGATGATCTTCACCTCGGGCACGACCGGTCCGCCCAAGGGCGCGCTGCACGGCCACCGCGTGCTGCTCGGCCATCTGCCCGGCATCCAGATGGCGCAAGAGTTCTTGCCGCAGCCGGGCGACCTGATGTGGACCCCCGCCGACTGGGCCTGGGCCGGCGGCCTTCTCAACCTGCTCCTGCCGGGGCTCTATTTCGGCCTGCCGGTGGTGGCTGGCCGCTTCGACAAGTTCGATCCCGAGGCAGCACTGCTGCTCGTCGAGAAGATGGGCGTGCGCAACGCGTTCATACCGCCCACGGCACTGCGCATGCTCAAGACCGTCCCCGACATCCGCAAGCGCTTCCGCCTTTCGCTGCGCAGCATCGGCTCGGCAGGCGAATCGCTCGGGCGCGAGACCTATGACTGGGCGGCGGCCGAACTCGGCCTGACGGTCAACGAGTTCTACGGGCAGACCGAATGCAATGCAGTGCTCGCCTCCTGCGCTGCGATCGGCGTCAGCCGCGGCGGCGCCATCGGCAAGGCCGTGCCTGGCCATCGCGTCGCCATCATCGACGGCGAGGGCCGTCGCGTGCCGATGGGCGAGCCAGGCCAGATCGCTATTGCCCGGCCCAACCCGGTGATGTTCCTCGAATACTGGCAGAACCCCGAGGCGACCGAGAAGAAGTTCATCGGCGAGTGGATGACCACCGGCGACCAGGGCATCGAGGACAGGGACGGTTATGTCCAGTTCTTCGGGCGCGACGACGACGTCATCACCTCGGCCGGCTTCCGCATCGGTCCGGGCGAGATCGAGGACTGCCTGACCGGCCATCCGGCGGTGGCGCTGGCGGCTGCCGTGGGCAAGCCGGATCCGCTGCGCACCGAGATCGTCAAGGCCTATGTCGTGCTCAAGGACGGCATCGTTGGCGATCAAGCGCTTGCCGAGGAGATCAAGCTCTGGGTGCGCGAGCGTCTTTCGGCGCACGAATATCCACGCGAGGTCGAATTCGTCGATTCGATGCCGCTGACGACGACCGGCAAGGTGATCCGCCGCATCTTCCGCGAGCGCGCCCGCCGAGAGGCGAGGGCGGCCTAGCGCCTTCCGAGCAGGCCGCGCATCCGGTCGCGCAGCTTGACCGCCAGCTTTCGCGTTTGGCGGTAGAGATGCAGTTGCGATGCGGCCTGGCGCGTGGCCCGGTCCGCTTCGGGCGTCAGGCCGACGACGATTGTCCCGAAAGGCTTGCGCTCGTTCCACATGCGCCCGACCATCGGGTGGTTCGGCACCGCGCAGGAATCGGTCGCCATGATGTTGGGATCGTCGAGGTGCCTCGCGGTGACCTCCATCATCAGAAGGGCGCCGGGCGAAAAGCGCGAAAGGCTCTCGTCGTACGCGGTCTTCCACGTGTAGGCGATGCCCGCCTCGACGAACACCACCAGGCTTGCGATCGTGCGCCTGTCCAGCGTCAGCGAATGGATGCGGCACAGATCGTGCTCGGCCATGCGGTGCACCGCCTCGCGCGCGAACGCGGCGCGATAGCGGTCCATGACCATGGCGGTTCGCTTGCGCCCCTTCCAGCCGGAGGCCTCGAGCGTCAGGAACAGTTCGATCGCCTGGCGCACTTCATCCTGGCCGCGCGCGACATGGTGCTCGACCGTGCCCTGTTCCGCGAGGCGGCGGCGAAGCCGCTTGAACTCGCCATATTTGTGGCTGCCCAGCGACGCCTTGAGGTAGTCCTCGACGTCGAGGTCGCTTTCAAGGAAGGGACGTTCGAACCTGCCGGTGATCTCGAGCGGCAAGCCGCGGGATTCGGCCACCGAACCCAGCATCCGGGCGGCCGCGCCGTCGAGCCGCATGTCGGGCATGACGAACACGCGCGGCAGCTTAAGATGCGGCCGCGAGAGCATGGAGAAGAAGTCCTCGATCACGCCCGCTGGGTCGTCGCGGTCGATGAGCGGCATGCCGAGCGGGCCGAACGGGCTCGACCATGTGCGCATCACCGGCACGCCGAGCGGCACTGTCGGCTTCTCGATTGAATAGGGGACCAGCAACCGCAGCCGGTTGCGGTATTCGGTGCCGTCGCGGATGACGGCCAGCCGCACCTCGCGGTCCTCGAGCCGGGGCATGGCGGGCGCCAGGAAGCGCGGGTTGAAGAACACGTTCGGCTCGATCGTTCGGGCGCACAGATGGTCGAGCTCCTCGACAAGGTCGAAGCCGGCGGAGGCCGGGTAGATCGCCAGTCGGCGCGCCGGCCGCTCGGCGGAAACCAGTTCCAGCTGTGCCTGCTCGGCCGCCGAACCCGGCGCGCCGGCAAGCCCGGCGATCATCGTGCCCGCCGGTCCGCCGCTCACCTCCTCGAGAATGGGTATCGCCGCCATCATACGATCTCCTCGCCGCGCCGCGCCGGCAGGAAGACGGCCATGACGATGCCGAGCTTGAACCAGACCGTGACCGACAGGACGCCGGCCTCGAAGACCATGGCCGCGGAGGTGGCGATCGCCGCCCCCCACAGGCCGAGGGTGGGGATCAGGGCCACGCTGAGGGCGACATTGAGCGCCAGCGTCATCGCATAGACGACGGCGCAGATGTTCTGGTTGCCGGTCATGGTCAGCAGGCTCTCGCAGGGTCCTACCGCCGAGCGCGCGACGACGGCCGCGACAAGCAGGAAGAGCAGCGCGTAGCCTGCGTCAAAGCCGGGGCCGAACAGCAGGAGCAGGGGCTCGCCCAGGAGCAGCACCACCAGCCCCATGGTCAGCGAGGGCCAGAAGGTCCAGGAGACCGTCTCGCGGGCGAAGGCCGCCAGCTTCTCAGGCTCGCCATGGGCGAAGCTGGCGTAGCGCTGGGCGACACCCGCCTTGACGGCGAAATAGACGAAATGCACCAGCGCGAGCGTCTTCACCGTGGCGAAATAGACCGCCACGCGATCCGGCTCCATGTAGAAGCCGACCATCAGCACGTCGGCGTTGGTGAGCAGGAAGAAGAAGCTCTCGACGAGGAAGATGGGAAGCGAGATTTTCAGCCAATAGCCCAGGCGGATCGTGCGCGGGCCCTGCGGTATTTTGCGTTCGGCGCTAACGGGAACGCGCATGAGCTGCGCGAGGGTGGTGGCATAGGTCGCGGCTATCGCGGCAAGCACCGCCGTTTCGGCGGTCGGCGGAAGCTCCCCGGCGAGCGCCAATGCCATGAAGACGAGGATCAGAACGGGCCGGACGATGTAGGCGGGCAGCAATGCGGAGTAGGCCCAGCTGTTGGCCCGTGCCTGCCCCTGCAAGAGGTCCGACAGCGCGATCATCGGCAGGCAGAACATGCCGAGGAAGAACGGCGCCACGTAGTACCCCTCGATCCGATCGGAGAGCAGCCAGACACCGGCTGCGCCCAAGGCTGCGATCGCGGTCGAGGCCAGGAGCACGAACAGACGGCTGGCGAGAAGGATGCCGCGCAATTCGGCGAACATTCCCTTCTCGCGGTATTCCGGGATGAAGCGGATGACCGAGGTGTGGAAGCCAAGGCACGACAGGCTTCCCGCGATCACCATGGCGACCCAGACCAGCACGAAGATGCCGTACTCGAAGCTGCCCATCCAGCGGGCGAGCAGCACCTGGCTTACGAAGGCTATCGCGGCGCTGACGATGCGGACGGCGAAAGCGAAGAGCGACATGCGCCCGGCCTCGCCGCGTTCGTCGGCGCTGAAAAGGGCAGCGTCCACGCGGCGCAGCATCGGCATGGCCCGGGAGGCAACCCGTCCCGGCAGCAGGCGCTCGGCTGTCGTCGCCGCGGAAAAACGCAACGCTGGACTCCATCTTCCGCAATGTTCCCGGACAGGCTCTACTGGACAGCGATTAAGAAACGGTTGGGTAGAACAGGTGGCATCCAGGGGAGGCGGCATGATCTCGGAAGAAGAACGCAAGTCCATGCTCAGGGCCCATTCGATCGGGCCGACGATGGTTCACTACCTCGAGGGAATCGGCATAGAGCGGCTGGCCGACCTGCGCGGGGCCGACGCCGAGGAGATCGCCATGCGCATCGACATCGCGCTCGGTCGCAGGCACATCAACAGTCTCGGCGTGGCGGCGCTGCGCAACCTGATCGATCTCGCCAACAGCGAGGCAGGCTGAAAAAGGAAACGGCGGCCCTGGGGCCGCCGCTTTGACTTGATCTCAGTAATGCCTATCAGGCGTAGGCGCCGTGGCAGTGCTTGTACTTCTTGCCCGATCCGCAAGGGCAGGGCTCGTTGCGGCCGATGCGGCCCCAGGTCGCCGGGTTGTTCGGATCGCGATCCTCTTCGGCAACGATGCGGGCTTCCTCGAGCAGGGCGACCGAAGAGCCTTCGCCGAAATCGTCCTCGCCGGTCGTGCCGTCGATGTGGTGGCCGTGCATTTCGGGCGCTTCCGGAGGCGGGGCGTCGGCGGCCTGGCGCACCAGTTCGACGCGCATCAGCTGCGAAGTCACCGCTTGGCGCAGGTTCGCCAGCATCGCCTGGAAGAGCTCGAACGCCTCGCCCTTGTACTCGTTCAGCGGGTCGCGCTGGGCGTAACCGCGGAAGCCGACGACTGAGCGCAGGTGGTCGAGGTTGACCAGATGCTCGCGCCACAGATGGTCGAGGGTCTGAAGCACGACGGAGCGCTCGACATAGGTCATGACATCGGGACCGAACCGCTCGGCGCGGTCGGCGGCAGCCTGGTCGGCGGCGGCGGTGATGCGCTGATGCACCTCTTCCTCGGCGATGCCTTCTTCCTTCGCCCATTCATCGACCGGCAGGTCGAGATTGAGGTTCTGGAGCACGCCTTCCTTGAGGCCGGCGACGTCCCACTGCTCGGCATAGGCGTTCTCGGGGATGTGCTTGCTGACCAGATCGTCGATCACGTCGTTGCGCATTTCGGCGACGGTCTCGGACAGGCTCGTGGCATCCATCAACTCGAGACGCTGCTCGAACACCACCTTGCGCTGGTCGTTCTGCACGTCGTCGTATTTGAGCAGGTTCTTGCGGATGTCGAAGTTGCGGGCCTCGACCTTCTTCTGGGCCTTCTCCAGCGCCTTGTTGATCCAGGGGTGGATGATGGCCTCGTCTTCCTTGAGGCCGAGCTTCTGGAGCATGCCGTCCATGCGCTCGGAGCCGAAGATGCGCATCAGGTCGTCCTGCAGCGACAGGAAGAACTTGGAGCGGCCCGGATCGCCCTGGCGACCGGAGCGGCCGCGGAGCTGGTTGTCGATGCGGCGGCTTTCGTGGCGTTCGGTGGCGAGCACGTAGAGGCCGCCGGCGGCGAGCGCCTTTTCCTTGAGGCGGGCGACGTCCTCGCGGATCGCCTTTTCCTTGGCCTCACGCTCGGGGCCGGCCGGCATGTCGGCCAGTTCCTCGGCGATGCGCATGTCGGCGTTGCCGCCGAGCTGGATGTCGGTGCCGCGGCCGGCCATGTTGGTCGCGATGGTGATGGCGCCCGGCTTGCCGGCCTGGGCGACGATCGCCGCCTCGCGCTCGTGGTGACGTGCGTTCAGCACCTCGAAGTCCTTGAAGCCGTCCTTGCGCAGGCGTTCGGCCAGTTGCTCGGACTTCTCGATCGAGGTGGTGCCGACCAGCGTCGGCTGGCCCTTGGCGTTGGCTTCCTTGATCTCGCGGACGATCGCCTTGTACTTCTCCTCGACCGTCCGGTAGACCTCGTCGTCCTCGTCGATGCGCTTGACGGGCAGGTTGGTCGGAACCTCGGTGACGTCGAGATTGTAGATGTTGCCGAATTCTTCGGCTTCCGTCAGTGCCGTACCGGTCATGCCGGCGAGCTTCTCGTACATGCGGAAGTAGTTCTGGAAGGTGACGGAGGCCAGCGTCTGGTTTTCCGGCTGGATCGCCACGTGCTCCTTGGCTTCCAGCGCCTGGTGCAGGCCTTCCGAGAAGCGGCGGCCCGGCATCATGCGGCCGGTGAACTCGTCGATGATGACGATCTCGCCGTCCTTGACGATGTAGTCCTTGTCGCGCTGGAACAGGCGGTGGGCCTTGAGCGCGTTGTTGACGTGGTGGACCATCGCCACGTTTTCGACGTCGTAGAGCGACTCGCCCTTGAGCAGCCCCGCCTCGCGAAGCATGTTCTCCATCTTCTCGGTGCCTTCTTCGGTGAAGATGGCGGTCTTCTGCTTCTCGTCGACCTCGTAGTCGGACGGAACCAGGTGGAGAAGGAAGGCGTCGACGGTGTTGTACATTTCCGAGCGGTCCTCGAGCGGACCGGAAATGATCAGCGGCGTGCGCGCCTCGTCGACCAGGATCGAGTCGACCTCGTCGACGATGGCGAAGAAGTGGCCGCGCTGCACCATCTGGCCGCGGTCGTACTTCATGTTGTCGCGCAGATAGTCGAAGCCGAGCTCGTTGTTGGTGGCATAGGTGATGTCGCAGGCATAGGCCGCGCGGCGTTCCTCGTCGGACAGGCCGTGCACGATGATGCCGACCGACAGGCCGAGGAACTTGTAGAGCCGGCCCATCCATTCGGCGTCGCGCCGGGCGAGGTAGTCGTTGACGGTAACGACGTGTACGCCCTTACCGGTCAGCGCGTTGAGGTAGACGGGCAGGGTGGCGACAAGCGTCTTGCCTTCGCCGGTGCGCATTTCGGCGATGCCGCGGCCGTGCAGCACCATGCCGCCGATCATCTGGACGTCGAAGGGACGCATGCCCAGCGCGCGTTTGGCGCCTTCGCGCACAGTGGCGAAAGCCGGGACGAGCAGGTCGTCGAGGGAGGCGCCGTTGGCGATATCCTTGCGAAACTGCTCGGTACGCGCCCGAAGCTCATCGTCGGTCAGCGCCTGCAGTTCATTTTCCATTGCAGCAATCGCTTCCACCCGCGGCCGGGTCGATTTGACGCGGCGGTCATTGGAGGAACCGAAAATCTTACGGGCGAGACCGCCGAGACTGACCATCAGGTGGCCCTTTCAATCCGAATGAAGCCGACTGTCCGCCGGCCGAACCTGCCGGGGGATGAGACGGGGCAGGCGCAACACGAAAAGCGCCCGGAAAACGGTTCTGGACGCGAGGACGATGGACAGATAAGAGGGGGCACAACTTATGTCAACGCTGCCTTAGGCAAGCTGCGGGCGCCAAATTCCGCCACATTCGCGTTGATTGGAAGTGCGGTCGTTCCCCTCTACCGGAGAGTATTTATGTCATTTTCAATCCGTAGCGCCTCGCTTGCCCGTCTCGGACTGGCGGCGAGCCTTATTGCGCTGTCCGCTTTGCCTCTCGCTGCCCAGGAAACCGCGCCGGCTGCCCAGCCCGCCGCGCCGGCAGCCGCCCCGGTAGATCCCGCCAAGGTCGTGGCGACCATCAACGGCCAGGACGTCACCGAGGCCGACATCACGCTGGCCGAATCCGATCTCGGCGCCCAGTTCGGCCGCCTGCCGCCCGAGCAGCGCCGCGCCGCGGCACTGTCGTCGATCATCGAGATCCGCCTGATGGCCGCCAAGGCCACCGAAGAAGGCCTCGACAAGGACGCGGAGTTCCAGCGCCGCATGGTCTTCCTCAACCAGCGCGCCCTGCACGGCGAACTGGTGGAGAAGGAAGTCGCCGGCAAGCTGACCGACGACGAGATCCGCGCCCGCTACGACAAGGAGATCGCCGCTCAGCCGCCGGTCAACGAGGTCCACGCCCGCCACATCCTGGTCAAGACCAAGGAAGAGGCCGAGGCGATCATCAAGAAGCTCGAGGGTGGCGAGGACTTCCAGAAGCTCGCCAACGAGAACACCACCGACCCGAGCGGCAAGACCAGTGGCGGCGACCTCGGCTATTTCGGCCCCGGCCAGATGGTGCCCGAGTTCGAGAAGGCGGCTCTCGCCCTCGAAGTCGGCAAGTACACCACGGTGCCGGTGCAGACCCAGTTCGGCTGGCACATCATCAAGGTCGAGGACAAGCGCGCCCAGCAGCCGCCGGCCTTCGAACAGGTCAAGGAAGAGGTCAGGTCGCTCCTGATCCGCGAGAAGTACATCGAGCTGGTCAAGAGCATCCGCAGCGCGGCCAAGGTCGACATCGCCGACCCGGAGCTCAAGAAGGCGATCGACGCCATCGACGCGCAGAAGTAACCGGCGTCGAACAGGTTAAAGAAAGGGCGGTGCCTCCGGGCGCCGCCCTTTTTCGTTGCGGATCCAGTAGTCGGCAACGGCGACGATCTCGCTCAGCCGCGTGGATGCCCGTTCAGCAACCTGCTCGACACGGCGGTCCACTGAACCGGCACCTCGAAAACGCCTTGCGAAGCCCTGCGCTATCGGGCAAACGGTGCCGACCTTCACCGTTTTCCCGAGCCCGCAGAGGTTCTACATGTCGACTGCCGTTTCTCCGCTCGCACCCAAGAAATACCCCAAGATGCCGGCTATCGAAGGCGTGCGCATCGCCACCGCCGAGGCTGGCATCAAGTACAAGGGGCGAACGGACGTGCTCGCCATGGTGTTCGACGAGGGAACCGCGGCTGCCGGCGTGTTCACGCGCTCCAAGTGCCCGTCTGCCCCCGTCGACTTCTGCCGCCAGAACCTTTCCGGCGGCAAGGCGCGGATCCTGGTAGTGAATTCCGGCAACGCCAACGCCTTCACCGGCAAGAAGGGCCGCGAGACGACGTCGATGACCGGCGAGGCTGCGTCCAAGGCGGCCGGCTGCACGTCGAACGAAGTCTTCCTGGCTTCAACCGGCGTGATCGGCGAGCCGCTCGACGCCGGCAAGTTCAGCCACCTGCTGTCGGGCATGGTCAAGGACGCTAGGCCCGACCAGTGGACCGAGGCGGCCAAGGCCATCATGACCACCGACACCTATCCCAAGGTGATCACCGCGACCGTCAAGCTCGGCGATGCCGACGTGACCATCAACGGCATCGCCAAAGGCGCGGGCATGATCGCGCCCGACATGGCGACCATGCTCTCCTTCGTCGCCACCGATGCGCCGATCTCGGCCGATGTGCTGCAGGACATGCTGTCGCGCGGCACCGCGAAGACCTTCAACGCTGTCACAGTCGACAGCGACACCTCGACCTCCGACACGCTGATGCTGTTCGCCACCGGTGCTGCCGCCAAGCGCGGCGCGCCTGAGATCACCGATCCGAAGGACGCCCGCCTCGGCGCCTTCCGCCGCGCCCTCAACAAGATGCTGAAGACGCTCGCCATCCAGGTGGTGCGCGACGGCGAGGGCGCGCGCAAGCAGATCGAGGTCACTGTCACCGGTGCGAAATCCGCCCGCTCGGCCAAGCGCATCGCGCTCTCGATCGCCAATTCGCCGCTGGTCAAGACGGCGGTTGCCGGCGAGGACGCCAACTGGGGCCGCGTCGTCATGGCAGTCGGCAAGGCCGGCGAGCCGGCCGACCGCGACCTGCTCTCGATCTGGTTCGGCGACAACCGCCTCGCCCACAACGGCGAACGCGACACCAACTATTCCGAACAGGCGACCTCCGACTACATGAAGCGCGACAGCATCGTCATTCGCGCCGACCTCGGCATCGGGCGCGGCAAGGCCACGGTGTGGACCTGCGACCTGACCAAGGAATATGTTGCCATCAACGGTGACTATCGGAGCTGACGTGAACCAGAACCATCCGTCGCAGATGCTTGCAACGGTCCGCCGCTACGAAGCGGCGGGCTTCCGCGCCTGGCCCGCGGCGGCGGTGCATTATGACGGCACCTGGCTCGTGCGGCTCACCGCCGGGCATCCCGCCAAGCGGCTCAATTCGGTCAATCCGCTCGATCCGGCCGACACCCGCAACATCCCGGACCGCATCGCCCGCGCCAGCCGGCGCTTCGAGGCTTACGGCCGCCCGCTCACCTTCCGCATGTCGCCGCTCTCCGGTCCGGCGATCGCGGCCCACCTCGATCGCGAGCGCTGGAGCGTCTTCTCCGAGTCCCTGGTCATGAGGCTGTCGCTCGACGACGGCATCGTCGAGAACGCCATGGACCAGATCCCGCTCAAGGACATCGGCCGCTTCGTCAGCGCGTCGATGGCCGTCCATGGGCTCGATCCGTCGCTGAGGCCTGGGCTGTCGGAAATCATTGGCGCAATCCAGCCTGAAGCCGGCCTGTTCATCCTCGAGCAGGACGAACGGCCGGTAACCACGGCCATCTGCGTCCACGACAACGACCTTGCAGGCCTGTTCGAGATCGCCACGACCGAGGCCGAGCGCGGCAAGGGTTTTGGCCGGCGGCTGATCCTGTCTTCGCTCAAATGGGCTCGTCTTCGTGGTGCGCGGCAGGCCTGGCTCCAGGTCGAAGCCGACAACGAGGAGGCGATCCGCCTTTACAGCAAGATGGGCTTCAAGGAAGTCTATCGCTATCACTATCGACGCCCGCCGGAGGCCTGACGTGTCCGAGAATGGAAAACGCCTGCTGCTGGTGGCCGCCTGCGCGCTGGTCGACGCCGACGGGCGCGTGCTGTTGGCGCAGCGTCCCGAGGGAAAGCAACTCGCCGGCCTGTGGGAGTTCCCGGGCGGGAAGGTGGAGCACGGGGAGACGCCGGAAGAGACCATCGTGCGCGAGCTGCGCGAGGAGATCGGCATCGAGACCAAGATCGCCTGCCTCGCGCCGCTGACCTTCGCCAGCCACACCTATGACGATTTCCACCTCTTGATGCCGCTCTATGTCTGCCGGCGCTTCTGGGGCACGCCCGTGCCGCAGGAAGGGCAGGCGCTGAAATGGGTCCGGCCCAAGCAGATGCGCGACTATCCCATGCCGCCTGCCGACGAGCCGCTGATCCCGTTCCTCATCGACCTGCTCTGACCGATTGAGTTTGTGCGTCGTGCTGTCCAAGGGACGGCGGATGCGCTGAGTCAGCGTTAAGGCAAAGTTTATCCAATCATGAAATTTTGAAGTGCCGCCTTGGGCATCGGCGGCATCGATTGGGGTTTTTGGGGGGGGGCGCCTGTGCAGGCCGACAATGAGTGGGATCTCATCCGCCCTGAGCGTCAGTCCTCGGCCAGCCGGGCAAGTGCGGGCATCCTGCGCTTCACCTTGCTGTTCGGCCTTGGAGCTGTGGCGCTCGCGCTCATCATCACGCCGCTGATCGACCGGAAGATGCGGCCCCAGATCGGGCAGATGCGGTTCGACGGCATCGACTACACGGCGACCGGATCGATCGGACGCAACAACAACGGCTATACCTTGCGCCGCAGCGTGCTGCAGAAGTCGCCGCAGGCCGTCTGCATAATCGGCCAGAGCGGATCGCGCAGCGGTCAGTGCTGAAGGTTGCATGGCCGGGCTTCATTGCCCGTTAAGGCTACACTGTTAACCTTTCTTAATCTGTCGGCGCTATGGTCCAACCCAACGAGACGGGTGGACGCGACCGATGATCAAGCGATTTCTCAGCGACGAACGGGGCGCAACGGCGATCGAGTACGGGCTGATCGCAACGCTGATTGCCGTGGCCATGATCGGCGGCTTTTCGCAGCTCGCCAATCAGCTGCAGATCCTGTGGGGCGACAACAACAGCGAGATCCAGCAGGGTCTCAACAACTAGCCGCTGTCGCTACGTCTTGTCCTCGCCCAGCACCTTGGCAAGCGAGACCTGCGCCGAACCCGGCTTGAGCGGCTTCTGCTGCGATGCGTGCGGCGCCCAGCCGGACAGCCAGACCAGCGAGAAACTCGCGCGCACCCGCCCATCGGCGTCCGAAAATCGCTCGGCATAGATCTCCGCCGCGCGCTGGAACAGGCGCCGCGTCGCCGGCTTGCGCGACCGGTCGGCGAGCGCGCTCGTCACGCCCATCGCCCTGAGATCCTGCATCAGCCCGAACATGGTGTCGTAGCGCACGATGATCGTCTCGACATCGGCGACGGGCAGCGCGAAGCCTGCGCGCTGCAACAGGGCGCCCGCGTCGCGCACGTCGGTGAAGGGGATCACGCGCGGGCTCGCGCCGCCGGTCAGCTCGGTTTCCGCGGCAAGCAGGCTCTCACGCAGTTCTACCAGCGTGCCGGCGCCGGCCATGACGCCGAGGAAGAGCCCGTCGGGCCTGAGCGCCCGCCTGATCTGGATCAGCTGCCCGGGAATATCGTTGGCTTCCTGCAAGACAAGCAGGGAGACGGCGAGGTCGATGCTCGCCGGTTCGAGCGCGATGGTTTCCGGGTCGGAAACGATGCCGTCGCCGCCTCCTAGGAAGGCTTCGTCGGCTTCCACCCGCACCACCTCGCCCACCTTGCCGCTGCCTGCGAGCACGGCCGCCGCCGCGGGGTTTGCTCCGAAGATCGCCGCGCCGCTGTCGAACCGGCGTTCCACCACCGCCAGCCGGTCGGCCAGGTCTTCGGCTGCACGCGAGATCAGGAAATCGGCGCCGGCGACGGGATGGGCGAGGGCGCGGCGGCGGTGGGCGATCACCAGGCGGGCGTCGAAGATGGGTTGCACGTGCCTATGTCCTACATGGCCGGGCTTCAGCGGTCGCCCCGGCTTGCCGTGCGCGAGCCCGAAAATCGGATTCGATTTTCGCCGGGGGATCGTGCACAAATCCAAGATGCTGCAGTGCCTTTCGCGTTCCGGGGGACGCGCGGCGCTCCGGATGAAGTGGCCGATCCGATGCCGGAGATCAAGAGCCTTGCTGTCGCGTTCGCCGCCTGGCCGGCGCGAATCCTGTTTCCGCCGGCCTGTGCCGGGTGCCGCTGCCATGTGACCGAGCCGGGTGCGCTCTGCGGCGCCTGCTGGCCCAAGCTGCGTTTCCTCGAAAGGCCATGGTGCGAAATCATGGGCACGCCGTTCAGCCACGATTTCGGTCCCGGTTTCCTGTCGGCCGACGCGATCGCCAATCCGCCGCCCTTCGCCCGTGCCCGTGCCGCAGTCGCCTATTCCGGGGTCGCCCGCCGCATGGTGCAGGGGCTGAAATTCCGCGATCGCACCGACCTAGCCCCCTGGATGGCGCGCTGGATGCTCAGGGCGGGCGCCGAGCTCGTTGCCGATGCTGAGATGGTGGTGCCGGTGCCGCTGCACTGGCGCCGCTTCCTGTGGCGGCAGTTCAATCAGTCGGCCGAACTCGCGCGCAACGTGTCGCGGCTGTCGGGCGTGCCGTTCGAGCCCATGGCGGTGCGCCGCATCAAGCGCACGCGCCAACAGGTCGGGCTTGGCCAGCGCGAGCGCGAGGACAATGTGCGCGCTGCCTTCGTCGTTCCCTCGGAATACAAGGCCGCGATCCATGGCCGGCGCGTGCTCGTCGTCGATGACGTCTACACGACCGGGGCAACTGTCTCGGCCGTGACCCGCGCGCTGCGGAAGGGCGGTGCGAGTGCGGTCGATGTGCTCACCTTCGCCCGCGTCCTGCCGGGGGACTTCCGGCCCGACGAGACCGGCACTATATAGTCGGCCAAGTACAACAGGTTTCCCTTATGGTCGACGTCACCATCTATACGCGCATGATGTGCGGCTATTGCACAGCCGCGAAGCGCCTTTTGGAACGCAAGGGCGTTGCATTCACCGAGCATGACGCTAGCTTCTCGCCCGAGCTTCGGCAGGAAATGATCAAGCGCGCCAATGGCCGCTCGACGTTCCCGCAGATATTCGTCGGCGGCCACCATGTCGGCGGCTGCGACGACCTGCACGATCTCGATGCGCAGGGCAGGCTCGACGGACTTTTGGCAACCGGTTCACTTGGGTGAGGACGTAAGATGGCGATTTTCAAGGCCGCAGCGGTGCAGATGCGTTCGGGCAAGGAGCCGGAACGCAACGTCCGTGACTTCGAGGCGCTGGTGCGCGAGGCCGCCGGCCAGGGCGCTGCATACGTCCAGACCCCCGAGATGACCGGCGCCATCGTCGGCGACAAGGATGCCCGCGCCGCCGCCTTCACCGCCGAGGACAAGGACCTTATCGTCGCCTCGGGCCGCAAGCTCGCGGCCGAACTCGGCATTCATCTCCATGTCGGATCGACCGCGATTGTCCGCTCCGACGGCAAGCTCGCCAACCGCGCCTTCCTGTTCGGCCCGGATGGATCGACCCTCGCGGTCTACGACAAGATCCACATGTTCGACGTCGACCTCGACAATGGCGAAAGCTGGCGCGAGTCATCGGCCTATGAGCCCGGCAAGGAGGCTGTCGTCGCCGACACCGCACTCGGCAAGCTCGGATTCGCCATCTGCTACGACCTGCGCTTCCCGCAACTCTTCCGCGCCGAGGCGCTGGCCGGCGCCGAGATCCTGACCGTACCCGCCGCCTTCACCCGCCAGACCGGCCTCGCTCACTGGCATGTGCTGCTGCGCGCCCGCGCCATCGAGAACGGCGCCTTCGTGATCGCCTCCGCCCAAGGCGGCAAGCACGAGGACGGCCGCGAGACCTTCGGCCATTCGCTCATCATCGATCCGTGGGGCCGCGTCCTCGCCGAGGCCGACCACGACGAGCCCGGCGTCATCGTGGCCGAGATCGATACCCGTCATTCCGCGGATGCCCGCAAGAAGATCCCGAACCTCAAGAACGCGCGCGAATTCGAGGTTCAGCTGCGCCGGGCAGGCGAGGGGGCTCTCAGGGGAGCCGCATCTTGATTCGCTTTTCCCTGCATTGTGACCAGGCCCACGACTTCGAGGGTTGGTTCCGCAGCAACGACGACTTCGAGACCCAGCGCAAGCGCGGTTTCGTGGAATGCCCCGAATGCGGCTCGCAAAGGGTCGAAAAGGCGCTGATGGCGCCTGCCGTCTCGACCTCGCGCAAGCAAGACAAGATCGCGCTTGCAATGGGCCAGGAGCAGCGCAAGGCCATCGCCGCGCTGAAGGAGCTTTCGGAAAAGGTGCGGGCGAACGCCGAGAACGTCGGTGACAAGTTCGCCGAGGAGGCCCGCAAGATCCACTTCGGCGAGACCGAGGCGCGCGGCATCTATGGGGCGGCTACCATCGACGAGGCGAAAGGCCTCGCCGAGGATGGCATCGAGTTCATGCCGCTGCCGGTTTTCCCCGACGACAGGAACTGACCGGGAAGGCAGATTGCTCAGCTGGGCCGAGTGAACATCACTTGGCCCGAGTATGATCCGGACAGGTGGAAACCGTCGAGGTCGGCGGGCTGTGATCGACTGACTTGCACCCTTGCGAGGTGGTCACGTCGCGGCATGGATTCCCGACACTCTCCGCTCGCGTTGCTCGCTCACGAGGTCGGGAATGACGGATACCATTATCGTCACCGCTAATCGCAGACGTTGGAGATTTGCAGAGACGTCTCATCACACCGTCATTCCCGACCTCGTGAGCGAGTGAAACGAGCGGAGAGTGTCGGGAATCCATGCCGTGAAACGGCCACCACAAATACGGTGAAGAACAGCCGTGCGCCCACAACGTCACGGCGTTGCAGCCAACGCAGGAAGAGCGCCAAGCAATCTCAAGTCCCGCCCGCCAGATCGAACGCCTTGCGCAGCGTGACCGGCGCTGTGTTGCGCCAGGCGGTCACCAGCGCGCTGCGCAGCGTCTTTTCGTCCGCTTGCGCCAGCATCACCCGGGTCCAGCCCTGCTTGCCCCAGCCGCCGTTCACCGGCTGGAAGACTGCCGGTTCGCTGCCGGCCATCATTTCCTGCTGGTCGCGCGTCAGCTTGACCACGGCGTTACCGTCTTCGGGCAGGGAAGCGAAGACGCGGTCGCGGACGCGGAAATCGGGCTTGCCGAAATGCGATTTCTCGGTCGCCCCGGGCAGTTCCAGGGCGATCCGTCTGACATCCTCGGGTGTCATGGCAGGGCCTCCTCGATCCCGTCATGTTGGGGGATCGAGGCGGGCGGCGCAACTTGCGCAGTAGAGGTCAGGCGGCCTTTTCGGCCAGCACCATGTAGTTGACGTCCATGTCGCGCGACTTCTGCCAGCGGTCGGCCAGCGGATTGTAGGTCACGCCGGTGCGGTCGATGGTGGAGAGGCCAGCGCCGGTAAGCGCCTTGTCCAGTTCCTCGGGGCGTACCAGCTTGCCGTATTGGTGGGTGCCGCGCGGCAGCCAGCGAAGCACGTATTCGGCGCCGACGATCGCCAGGCCGAGCGCCTTGAAGGTGCGGTTGATCGTAGCCACGAACATGATGCCGCCCGGCTTCACCATCTCGCCGCACTTCCTCACGAACAGGTCGACGTCGGCGACGTGCTCGACCACTTCCATGTTGAGGATGACGTCGAACTTCTCGCCGGAGTCGGCAAGGTCCTCGGCGGTCGTGGCGCGGTAGTCCACCGTCACGCCGGATTCGGCGGCATGGATCTTCGCCACCTCGATGTTGGTCGCGGACGCATCCGCGCCGACAACCTCGGCGCCGAGCCGCGCCATCGGCTCGCACAACAGGCCGCCGCCGCAGCCGATGTCGAGGATGCGCAGCCCCTCGAGGGGACGCGCGGCATGGGTGTCGCGGCCGAACCGCGTCGCCACCTGGTCGCGGATGTAGCCCAGGCGTACGGGGTTGAACTTGTGCAGCGGGCGGAACTTGCCATTGGGGTTCCACCATTCGGCGGCGAGCGCCGAGAATCGCTCGACTTCTCCGGCATCGATGGTCGATGGGCGGGGATCTGGCATAAGCGTGGTCTCCTTCGAGCAGAAGGAAGTCGGGTCTGGAGCCCGGATTGTCAAGGCGGGTTTTCGGCATGCCGCCTGCCCGTGGGGCAGGGCGATGGCCGTCTTCCGCCGTGCCGGCCGCGCATTTCCTGCGCTTGCAACGGCTTTTTCGCCCAAACCGGTCAGACAACCAAGGCGTGCGACATCTCGCTGCTGGGCGCACGGATTTCCTGCGACGACCTCAGATCCGATGCCGGCAAATGAGACGTGGTGATTTGTCTGGACCGTCGTCCTTGCGGAAGGCGCCCGTTTTGGATATGGAGGCCGCGCATTCGGCACCGCAAAAGAGGGCGGTGTTTTTCACTCATTTTCCGGCCTTTTCCGAGGCCGGCGCATTAGGCAAGGGCATTTCGCTTCCATGGCGCGCATCGTGATGAAATTCGGCGGAACGTCCGTCGCCGACATCGCCCGAATCCGCAATGTGGCGCGGCATGTGAAACGCGAGGTCGATGCCGGCCACGAGGTCGCCGTCGTCGTTTCGGCCATGTCCGGCAAGACCAACGAGCTGGTCGGCTGGACCCGCGAAGCCTCGCCGATGCATGACGCCCGCGAGTACGACGCCGTCGTGGCGTCGGGCGAGCAGGTGACGGCCGGGCTGCTGGCGATTGCGCTGCAGCACATCGGCGTCAACGCCCGCTCCTGGCAGGGTTGGCAGATTCCGATCAAGACAGACAATTCGCACGGCGCCGCCCGCATCCGCGAGATCGACGGCTCGTTCCTGGTCAAGCGCTTCCAGGAAGGCCAGGTGGCTGTTGTCGCCGGCTTCCAGGGGCTTGCGCCCGACAACCGCATCTCGACGCTCGGACGCGGCGGCTCCGACACCAGCGCGGTGGCCATCGCGGCGGCGGTCAAAGCCGACCGCTGCGATATCTACACCGACGTCGACGGGGTCTATACTACCGACCCGCGCATCGAGCCCAAGGCGCGCCGCCTCTCCAAGATTTCCTTCGAGGAAATGCTCGAGATGGCCTCGCTCGGCGCCAAGGTGCTGCAGGTCCGCTCGGTCGAGCTCGCGATGGTGCACAAGGTCCGCACCTTCGTGCGTTCCTCCTTCGAGGACCCGGATGCGCCCGGCATGGGCGATCTTCTCAATCCGCCTGGAACACTCATTTGTGACGAGGATGAAATCGTGGAACAGCAGGTCGTCACCGGTATTGCCTACGCCAAGGACGAAGCGCAGGTTTCGCTTCGCCGCGTCGCCGACCGGCCGGGCGTGGCAGGCGGCATCTTCGGCCCGCTTGCCGAAGCCAACATCAACGTCGACATGATCGTCCAGAACATCTCCGAGGACGGCAAGTTCACCGACATGACCTTCACGGTGCCCTCGGGCGACGTGAACAAGGCGCTGGCGGTGCTTGAGAAGATCCGCCCGGAGATCGGCTTCGACGCGGTCCAGCACGACGAGGGCATGTCCAAGGTGTCGGTCATCGGCGTCGGCATGCGCAGCCATGCCGGCGTCGCGGCGACCGCCTTCCAGGCGCTGGCTTCGAAGGGCATCAACATCCGCGCCATCACGACGTCCGAGATCAAAATCTCGATCCTGATCGACGGTCCGTACACGGAACTTGCCGTTCGCACTTTGCATTCCGTCTACGGCCTCGATAAGCAGTAGTATCTGGGAGTCGAGCGTCACCGCGTTGCCGGCGTGCAGCATGTGCCGCGCCGGTTCCAAAAGCCTTGGAGACGGTGAATGATACGTGACATGGCCGCAGGGCCTCGCGTACTTCTGAAACGGCTCCGCGAATTGATGGCGGAGCCCCTCGAGCCGCAGGAGCGGCTCGACAGGATCGTGCGCGACATCGCCGCCAATATGGTGGCCGAGGTGTGCTCGCTCTATGTGCTGCGCGCCGACTCCGTCCTCGAACTCTACGCCACCGTCGGTCTGAACCCCAATGCGGTCCATCTGGCCCAGCTCCGGCTCGGCCAGGGCCTGGTCGGCACGATTGCCGCGAGCGCCCGGGCGCTCAACCTGTCTAACGCCCAAGAGCATCCGGCCTTCGCCTACCTGCCGGAAACGGGTGAGGAGATCTACCACTCCTTCCTTGGCGTTCCGGTGCTGAGGGCTGGGCGCACCCTCGGCGTTCTTGTCGTGCAGAACAAGACCATGCGCCACTACCGCGACGACGAGATCGAGGCGCTCGAAACCACCGCCATGGTCATCGCCGAAATGATTGCCTCGGGCGACATCGCCCGCCTCAGCCGCCCCGGCCTCGAACTCGACATGACCCGCCCGGCATCGTTCACCGGCAACTCCTTCAACGAAGGCGTCGGCCTTGGCCATGTCGTGCTGCATGAGCCGCGCATCGTCGTCACCAACCTGTTCAACGAGGACAGCGAAGAGGAACTGCGCCGGCTCGAGGATGCGCTCGGTTCGCTGCGCCTGTCGATCGACGACATGCTGGAACGCCGCGACGTCGCCTTCGAGGGCGAGCACCGCGAGGTGCTCGAGGCCTACCGCATGTTCGCCAACGACCGTGGCTGGGTGCGCCGCCTGGAAGAGGCGATCCGCAACGGCCTGACCGCGGAAGCCGCGGTCGAGAAGGTGCAGAGCGACATGCGCGCGCGCATGCTGCACATGACCGATCCCTATCTGCGCGAGCGGATGAGCGATTTCGACGATCTCGCCAATCGCCTGCTGCGCCAGTTGATGGGCCGCGGCCCGGAAAGCGTCGCGGCCTCGCTGCCCAAGGACGCTATCATCGTCGCCCGCTCGATGGGTGCTGCCGAACTGCTCGACTATCCGCGCGACCGCCTGCGCGGCCTTGTGCTCGAGGAGGGGGCGGCAACCAGCCACGTCGTCATCGTGGCGCGCGCCATGGGCATCCCCGTGGCTGGCCAGATGAAGGGCGCCGTTTCCATGTCGGAAAACGGCGACCCGATCATCGTCGACGGCGATGAGGGCACCATCCACCTCCGGCCGCAGTCGGACCTCGAGGCAGCCTATGCCGAGAAGGTTCGCTTCCGCGCCCGCCGCCAGGAACTCTATCGCGAACTGCGCAAGAAGCCGACGGAGACCAAGGACGGCGTCAAGGTCGACCTCCTGATGAATGCCGGCCTTGCCGTTGACCTGCCGCAGCTCGCCGAGGCGGGGGCCGCGGGTATCGGCCTGTTCCGTACCGAGCTGCAGTTCATGGTGGCCTCGACCTTCCCGCGCGCCGAGGCGCAGGAGAAGCTCTATCGCGACGTTCTCGACACGGCGAAGGGCCGTCCGGTCACCTTCCGCACCATCGACATCGGCGGCGACAAGGTGTTGCCGTACTTCACGGGCTCGGCCCAGGAAGAAGAAAATCCGGCGCTCGGCTGGCGTGCCATTCGCCTGACCCTCGACCGTCCCGGCCTGCTGCGCACCCAGGTTCGCGCACTGCTCAAGGCGGCCGGCGGGCGCGAGCTCAAGGTCATGCTGCCGATGGTCACCGAGCTGTCGGAGATCGCCCAGGCGCGTGAAATCATCGATCGCGAAGTGCGCCACCTGTCGCGCTTCGCCCACCATCTGCCGACCAGCCTCAAGCTCGGCGCCATGATCGAGGTGCCGGCGCTGCTCTGGCAGCTTGACGAGCTCATGCAGGCGGTCGATTTCGTCTCGGTCGGCTCGAACGACCTGTTCCAGTTCGTGATGGCCGCCGATCGCGGCAATACCCAGCTCGCCGACCGCTTCGACCCGCTGTCGGTGCCATTCCTGCGCGTGCTCAGGCAGATCGCCGATGCCGGCGACCGCAACCACACGCCGGTGACTTTGTGCGGCGAACTCGCCGGCAAGCCGATCTCGGCGATGGCGCTGCTCGGCCTCGGCTACCGCTCCATCTCCATGTCGCCGGCCTCGATCGGGCCGGTCAAGGCGATGCTCACCGAACTCCCGCTCGTGGAACTCAAGCAGTTCTTCGACGAAAACCTTTCCGGACCTGCGGCCAACCTGCCGATGCGCGCGTTGCTCCAGGCCTTTGCGGATGACCGTTCCATACCCCTATGATCAGCCTGCCTCGCGACCGAATGGACCAAGTCGTCAAGCGCTTCGACATGCTCGAAGCCCAGATGGCTGCCGGCCCCGACCCAGACGCCTATGTGAAGATGGCGTCGGAGTATTCCGACATCCAGGACCTCGTCGGCAAGATCCGTGCCTTGCGCGGCGCCGAGCAGGAACTGGCCGATCTCGACGCCATGCTGGGTGACAAGGGCACCGACGCCGAGATGCGCGCGCTTGCCGAGATGGACAAGCCCGAGGTCGAGGACCGCATCGAGGAGTTGCAACGCGACATCCAGATCCTGCTGCTGCCCAAGGATGCGGCCGACGACAAGAACGCCATTCTCGAAATCCGCGCCGGCACCGGCGGCGACGAGGCGGCTCTTTTTGCCGGCGATCTCTACCGCATGTACGAACGCTACGCCGCATCGAAAGGCTGGCGTTTCGAGGTCGTTTCGGCCAGCGACGGCGATGCCGGCGGCTTCAAGGAAATCATCGCCGGCGTCTCCGGCAAGGGCGTGTTCGCGCATCTGAAATTCGAGTCGGGCGTCCACCGCGTCCAGCGCGTGCCGGCCACCGAAGCCAGCGGCCGCATTCACACCTCCGCGGCCACTGTCGCAGTGTTGCCGGAGGCCGAAGAGGTCGACATCGAGATCCGCGCCGAGGACATCCGCATCGACACCATGCGCGCCTCGGGTTCGGGCGGCCAGCACGTCAACACCACCGATTCTGCCGTGCGCATCACCCACCTGCCGACCGGCATCATGGTGGTTCAGGCGGAGAAGTCGCAGCACCAGAACCGGGCGCGGGCCATGCAGATCCTGCGCGCCCGCCTCTACGACATGGAGCGCAGCCGCGCCGACGAGGAGCGCTCATCCTCACGCAAGTCGCAGGTCGGCTCGGGCGACCGTTCCGAGCGCATCCGCACCTACAATTTCCCGCAAGGGCGCCTCACCGACCACCGCATCAACCTGACGCTCTACAAGCTCGACCGTGTCATGATGGGAGAGCTCGACGAGGTCGTCGACGCGCTGATCGCCGACCACCAGTCGAAGCTGCTCGCCGACATGGGCTCGGATGCCTGAGAGCGGCCGTCCGCTTGGCGAACTTCTGCGCTACGCGCGGCAGAAGCTGTCGGACGCCCGCATCGCCGAGTCGGGGCTCGAGTCGCGGCTAATAGTCGAACATTTCTCCGGGACGACGCGTGCGGATGCGATATCCTCGCCCGGCAAGGTGGTCGGTGGTGTGAGTGCGATCGAAACTGCGCTCGATCGTCGCATCGCCGGCGAGCCGGTGCATCGCATCCTTGGCTACCGTGATTTCTATGGCATGCGCCTCGGGCTCTCCACCGAGACGCTGGAACCCCGGCCCGATACCGAAACCCTGGTCGACGCGGTTTTGCCGTTTGTTCGCGAGACCGCTGAGCGCGAGGGTGCCTGCCGTATCCTCGATCTGGGTACCGGCACCGGCGCCATAGCACTTGCCCTCGTCGTCCAGGAGCCGCGCGCCACCGCGGTCGGCGCGGATGTCTCCGACGACGCCCTTGCGACCGCCGCCGCCAACGCCGCGCAGCTGGGCGTCTCGCAACGTTTTTCTGCGAGAAAATCCAATTGGTTGGCAAAAATCGAGGGGCGCTACCATTTAATCGTCTCGAATCCTCCCTATATTCCTTCATCAGAGATCGAGGATTTGCAGGACGAGGTTCGCAACTTTGATCCGCGGCGCGCACTGGATGGCGGCCCGGACGGTCTTGAGCCATACAGAGACATTGCGTCAGCTGCCGAAGATCACCTTGAACGGGGTGGTTGCGTAGGTGTGGAAATCGGCCACGACCAGAGGCCGGACGTGACGCGCATATTCGAGCAGGCCGGCTATCGGCTCGTCGCCCAGCACAAGGACCTAGGCGGCAATGACCGGGTGCTCGTATTCAGTCGGTGAAGGCCTTGTGGCACCGCAAAAAACCGCTTGGCAAGGAAAAAGAATGCCGCTAGGTTCCGGACAACCGGATGAGACGAAGCAGGCAGCACTGTAAACGTTCGGTTTCCCTAGGAAACTTGCTGCCTTCTTGCGTAGACGACGCTCTAGCTTCGTGCGGGGATCGTTCGGCAGACATGTAACCGACAAAGGACGGCATGTGGCGCCAGCGCAGTCATTGCGGGCGAACACCAGCGGAAGGACACGGACCGGCTGTCTTGAGGACAGCGGCGGTTCGCAGCTAGATTTCAACACGAAGAGAATCTGATGAGGCCACAACAGCAGAACAGGCGTATGCGCGGGCGCAATAACAACAACAATAATAATAATAATAACAATAACAACAATAACAACCGCAAGGGACCGAACCCGCTAACGCGCAATTACGAGAGCAACGGACCTGACGTTAAGATCCGCGGCTCCGCGCAGCAGATTGCCGAGAAATACGCGACGCTCGCTCGCGACGCGCAGAGTTCCGGCGACCGCGTTATGGCCGAGAACTACCTGCAGCACGCAGAGCACTACAACCGCATCATCGCAGCCGCGTTGGCGCAGATGCCGATCCAGCATCAGCAGCAGCAGCGCGACGACTTCGACGCCGACATGGACGACGAGCGCGATGAAGAGGCGGTCGGCAACGTCGCCGAGGCTCAGCCGATGCAGCAGCAGCCGTCGCAGGCACAGCCCCCGCTCAACGGCACCGGCCCGCAGCCCGAGATCGAAGGCACGCCCGCCGAGGTCGCCCTGAATCCGGAAGCGGCCGGCGAAGGCCAGCCGCGCGAGGGACGCCGCGAGCGCGGCCGCAACCGTCACGAGGGCCGTCGCCATGAGCGTCGCCCGGTCGAACAGCAGGCTGAGCCCGCACAGGCCGAACCCGTGCAGGCCGAGGCTCCGCAGGTCGAAGCGCCCGTCGTCGCAGAGCAGCCGCAGGCAGCACCTGCCGAAGCAGCTCCTGCAGCTGCGGCTATCGAGGGCGAAGCAGCGCCAGCGCCGCGCCGCGGCCGCCGTCCGCGCCGTGCAGCCGCCGACGCGCAGGCCGAGGGCGAGGCCCCGGCCTCCGATGCTGGCCTGGCGGTCGCCGAGGGCTGATCGAAGTATTCGCCAAAGTGGCGAAGCATTGTCGAACATGACGAAACGGCGGGGGCCAGATTCCCCCGCCGTTTTTTTGTTTTTTGACTTCGGTCAAAGCGTCTTGAGGGATATCGTCCTACTCCCCATATCACGCCCAACAGGGACCGGCCCGATTGGGCGGACCCGTCACCTTGAACCAGACCGGTGCCGCAAAGCGGGCCGGCGACGGAGTGGAGACAGTTATGAATCTCGAGAAGTATTCCGAGCGCGTCCGCGGCTTCATCCAATCGGCCCAGACCTACGCGCTTTCCCAGAACCACCAGCAGTTCACGCCCGAGCACATGCTCAAGGTGCTGATCGACGACGAGGAAGGCCTCGCCTCCTCGCTGATCGAGCGTGCCGGCGGCAATGCCCGCGACGTTCGCCTCGGGGTCGAGGCAGCGCTGAAGGCCATGCCCAAGGTCGAGGGCGCCAACGGCCAGCTCTACCTCGCGCAGCCGCTCGCCAAGGTCTTCGCGACCGCCGAGGACATGGCCAAGAAGGCCGGCGACAGCTTCGTCACCGTCGAGCGCCTGCTCACGGCACTTGCGGTGGAGAAGTCGGCCAAGACCGCCGAGATCCTGGCCAAGGCCGGCGTCACCGCGCAGGCGCTCAATGCCGCGATCAATGAAATCCGCAAGGGCCGCACCGCCGACTCGGCGAGCGCCGAGCAGGGCTATGACGCATTGAAGAAGTACGCACGCGACCTGACCGCCGACGCCCGCGCGGGCAAGCTCGACCCGGTCATCGGCCGCGACGACGAGATCCGCCGCACCATCCAGGTGCTGTCGCGGCGCACCAAGAACAACCCGGTTCTGATCGGCGAGCCCGGCGTCGGCAAGACGGCGATCGCCGAGGGCCTCGCGCTGCGCATCGTCAATGGCGACGTGCCGGAATCGCTCAAGGACAAGCAACTGATGGCGCTCGACATGGGCGCGCTGATCGCTGGCGCCAAGTATCGCGGCGAGTTCGAGGAGCGGCTGAAGGCCGTGCTCTCCGAAGTCACCGCGGCCGCCGGCGGCATCATCCTGTTCATCGACGAGATGCACACGCTGGTCGGCGCGGGCAAGGCCGACGGCGCGATGGATGCGTCCAACCTGCTCAAGCCTGCTCTCGCCCGCGGCGAACTGCACTGCGTCGGCGCGACCACGCTCGACGAGTACCGCAAGCATGTCGAGAAGGATCCGGCCCTTGCCCGCCGCTTCCAGCCTGTTTTCGTCGAGGAGCCGACGGTCGAGGACACCATCTCGATCCTGCGCGGCCTCAAGGAGAAGTACGAGCAGCACCACAAGGTCCGGATCTCGGACTCGGCGCTGGTTTCGGCGGCCACGCTGTCGAACCGCTACATCACCGACCGCTTCCTGCCCGACAAGGCCATCGACCTCGTCGACGAGGCCGGCTCGCGGCTGCGCATGCAGATCGATTCCAAGCCTGAGGCGCTGGACGAGATCGACCGCCGCATCATGCAGCTGAAGATCGAGCGCGAAGCCCTCAAGCTTGAGAAGGACGACGCCTCGCGCGATCGCCTGGAGCGGCTCGAGAAGGAGCTGGCCGGGCTCGAGGAAGAGTCCGCCGCGATGACCAGCCAGTGGATGGCCGAGAAGGAAAAGCTCGGCGTTGCCGCCGACCTCAAGGGCCAGCTCGAAGAGGCCCGCAACGAACTCGCCATCGCCCAGCGCAAGGGCGAGTTCCAGAGGGCGGGCGAGCTTGCCTATGGCCGCATCCCCGAGCTCGAGAAGAAGCTCGTCGACGCCGAGGCTCGGGAGAGCCGCGGCTCGATGGTCGAGGAGACCGTCACGCCCGATCACGTCGCCCACGTGGTCTCGCGCTGGACGGGCATCCCGGTCGACAAGATGCTGGAAGGCGAGCGCGAGAAGCTGTTGCGCATGGAAGACGAACTCGGTGTCCGCGTCGTCGGCCAGGGCGAGGCCGTACAGGCGGTGTCCAAGGCCGTCCGCCGTGCCCGCGCCGGCCTGCAGGATCCGAACCGGCCGATCGGCTCGTTCATGTTCCTCGGCCCGACCGGCGTCGGCAAGACCGAGCTCACCAAGGCGCTCGCCGACTACCTGTTCGACGACGAGCATGCGATGGTCCGCATCGACATGTCGGAGTTCATGGAGAAGCACTCGGTCGCTCGCCTCATCGGCGCGCCTCCCGGCTATGTCGGCTACGAAGAAGGCGGCACGCTGACCGAAGCCGTCCGCCGCCGGCCCTACCAGGTGATCCTCTTCGACGAGGTCGAGAAGGCGCACCCGGACGTGTTCAACGTGCTGCTCCAGGTGCTCGACGACGGCCGCCTGACTGACGGTCAGGGCCGCACAGTCGACTTCCGCAACACGCTGATCATCATGACGTCGAACCTCGGCGCCGAATACCTCGTCAGTCTCGGCGAGGGCCAGGACGTCGACGAGGTTCGCGACGAGGTCATGGGCGCGGTCAAGGCGGCGTTCCGGCCGGAGTTCCTGAACCGCATCGACGAGATCGTGCTGTTCCACCGCCTGCGCGAGCAGGACATGGACAAGATCGTCGCGATCCAGCTCAAGCGGCTCGAAAAGCTCCTGGCCGACCGCAAGATCGTGCTCGACCTTGCGCCGGACGCGATCGAGTGGCTGGCGCACAAGGGCTACGATCCCGCCTATGGCGCCCGTCCGCTCAAGCGCGTCATGCAGAAGGAACTGCAGGACCCGCTGGCCGAGCGGATACTCGGCGGCGAGATCCTCGACGGCTCGACCGTCAAGATCACCGCGGGTTCGGACCGGCTCAATTTCCGGTCCAAGCCGACGGTCGCGGCCGAAGAGGCGGCGTAAGTCGCAGCAGCTTTTTCCTCTCCCCCGTCGATCGGGGGAGAGGTGCCTCGCGCAGTAGGGGCGGAGTGGGGGTCGACAGATCGTGGCGGTCGGCAGATTGGGGGGAGACATGACGCTCGACGAATACAACAGCTTCTGCGCCTCGCTTCCGCACACGACCTATGTCGTGCAGTGGCGTGGGGCGCATGTCTGGAAGGTCGGCGGCAAGGTCTTTGCCATCGGCGGCCTGAATGACGGGCAGGGGACGTGGGTCACCTTCAAGGCCTCTGAAATGGCCTTCGACATGCTCAAGCAGCAGCCGGGGCTGCGGCCCGCACCCCACATGGCCTCGCGCGGCCTGAAATGGATCCAGCACGCCTCGAACGAGAGCATGGATGACGAAGGCCTGCGCGACTACATCCGCGAAAGCTACCGCATGGTCACCGCAAAACTGCCCAGGGCGGTCCGCCGCGAACTCGGCATGGCACCGTGAGCCGGCGGCCATTTTCATGCCCCGTTCATGCCTGAAGGGTTAGTCGGGTAGACGAATCGGGCGTTGCGGGGAACACTTCGCTCGCAGGGACATTGGAAAGCCAGTTACCGGAGAGAACGGCAACCATGTTGCGCAGGATATTCTTGCTGGCGGCCATAGCTGCCGGCGTGGCCGGACAAGCGACCGCCGCGATCGCGCCCATGGGTGCACCGGGCGAGCCGCCAGTGCACGCGAAGCACCTGCAGCTCGCGCAGGACGGCGACATCGAGATTTTCTATGACGGCCGCGGGAACCGCGTGCTTGTTGACCCCAACACCGGCAAGGTCATCGCCGTCCAGCCTCCCGAGACCCGCTACAATCGCCAGGCGTTGCGCCGCGAGCTGCGCCGCCAGGAACTGCGCGAAGACTACCGTCAGGGCGACGTCCTGCTCGGGCCGGTCGAGGGCGGCAATTACTCCGACGACTATCCGGCACAGCCGTCCGATCCGTATGGCGACGACTACTACAACGACCCCAACGCTTTTCCCGAAGCGCCAGGGCCGCGCATCGTCGAGCGCGAGCAGTTGCAGGGTACGGACGACCAATTGGCGGTCCGCGAACCCCCGACGATCACCGAAGGCGCGATCGAGCCATCCATCTCAGTCAGGGGCCGCGAAGACATCGCCTCGCTGCAGATATTGCTCGACCGCGCCGGCGCCTCGCCGGGGGTCATCGACGGCAGGTTCGGCTCCAATGTCGACAAGGCGCTGGCCGCCTATCGCGAACTGACCGGAACCAGCCTCAAGTCGACCGACGCCGAGGGCATCCGGCAGGCTCTGGCCGAGTCCGGCGGCGACGCCTTCGCCAACTATGTCATCACGCCCGAGGATGCGGCTGGCCCCTATGTCGCCTCCATCCCCGACGACTACGGCGAGAAGGCCAAGCTCGAGCGCATGAGCTTCACCTCGGTCACCGAAATGCTGGCCGAGCGCTTCCACATGGACGAGAACTATCTCAAGGCGCTCAACCCGGAGGCCAATTTCAACCGGCCGGGCACGATCATCAAGGTCGCCAATTTCGGCAAGCTGGTGAGCAGGCCGGTGGCGCGCATCATCGCCGACAAGGGCCTCAAGCAGGTCCGCGCCTATGACGAGGCGGGCAAGCTGGTCGCCGCCTATCCGGCGACCATCGGCTCGACCGACACGCCTTCGCCCACAGGCATCCATGCCGTGTCGCGCATCGCGCTTGACCCCAACTACACCTACAATCCGAACCTCAACTTCAGGCAGGGCAACAACGACAAGATCCTGACCATCCCGCCCGGCCCGAACGGTCCGGTCGGTTCGGTGTGGATTGCGCTCGACAAGCCGACCTACGGCATCCACGGCACGCCCGAGCCGTCAAAGATCGGCAAGACCGAAAGCCACGGCTGCGTGCGCCTGACCAACTGGGACGCGCGCGAGCTGGCCAAGATCGTCAAGTCGGGCGTGCCGGTCGAGTTCATCGAGTAGGGCAGGGGCGGCACGGGACGAACAGCCCGCGGTTCCTGGTCCTGCGGGCGCCAGTCTAGCCAGGGGCACATCAAAACCGCTATTAGCCTTGCTTCGGGGCATTTCGGCCGGGGGGATTCTCGTGAGAATGGTTGTTCGATCGGTGCTGCTCGCATGCAGCCTTGCGGCAGTGGCCCTGCCGGCCCATGCGCAATGGCAGGCCGTCGAGAAGGTCGAGACCTACGCGGTCACCGGCAAGACCGGTCCGGAACTCTATGCGTCGATCGGCCAGCGGGGTCCCGAAGTCGGCAACGGCACGCGCACGATCGCGCACACCAATTTCAAGCTGACATGGACGCGCAAGTACGAGCCTCAGCCGGACGGCGCGTGTACGCTCGTCGTCGCCAAGCCCAAGCTCATCATCACCTATATGCTGCCGAAGCCGTCAGGCACTTTGCCCGACGCTACCCGGCAAAGCTGGGATGTCTTCGCCGCCGGCGTGCACAAGCACGAACAGGTCCATGGCGACCACATCAAGGACATGGTCAAGGCGATCGAGGCGATCAGCGTCGGCTTCTCGGTGCCATCTGATCCCGGCTGCAAGAAGATCCGCACCGAACTCACCAAGCGTCTGGCCGAACTGTCGCTCGACCAGCGCCAGCGCAGTCGCGACTTCGATCGCGTCGAGATGAGCGAAGGCGGCAACGTCCACCAGTTGATACTCAACCTGGTGAATGGTCGATAACAGCTTCAGTGCACCGCGACGAATTCCCGCGCGACGACCTCGACCAGCTTGTCGAAGCCGGTCCCCGTGCCGGCGATGCGGGCCTGCATGGAGTTGGCATCGCCTAGGTAGGCCATCTGTTCGGTGTAGACCATGCGCGTGAGTTGTCCCGCCGGCAGGAGCTCGACTGTCGCCATCGACGCAGAGACGCGCTGGCCGCCAAGGCTCATTTCGAAGCCGTAGATGATCCGCTGCCCGGGCAGGATGTCGAAATAGTTGGCTCGAAACGTCAACTCGGTGCCGTCGGGCATACGCCAACGCTTGGCTTCGGTGCCCTCGACGCGGAAGTCGAAGCTGTCTTCCAGAACGGTCCAGTCCGGGTGGCAGTCGTTCCATTGCTTCTTGAGAATAGGGTCCGACCAGAAGCGGAAGGCGTGGCGCGGGCCGGCCGGCAATTCGCGTTCGATCACGAAGGTCGTGTGCTGGACCGCGTTCATGACGTGCTCTCCTCCTCGGGAAACGCTTTCATCGCTTCGGCAAGCCGGTCGAAGGCCGAGTTCATGGCCGCCTTGCGCGCCCGCACCCATTCGTCCATGCCCCTGAACGCGTCCGGCTGCATGGAGTAGGTCCGCGTGCGCCCCACCTTCCGGGAGACGACGATGCCGCCGTCCTCAAGCACCTTGAGGTGCTTCAGTGCGGAGGGCAACCGCATGTCGTTCGGGCCGGCAAGTTCCTTGACCGTGGCGGGGCCGGCGCTCAACCGTTCCACCATGCGGCGGCGGCCCGTATCCGCCAGCGCCATGAACAGGCGGTCCAGTTGGACGGCTCCCATCATGTCAGCGCCTCCTTCCGCAGAAATCGCTCCGGCATAGCCTCGCGATAAGGGAACATCGAGAAATACGGCCTTGCTTCGGCAAGCACGCGCCGGAACGAAGGCCGCTCAAGAAGCCGCTCGAAATAGCCTGCGAGATTGGGTTGGTCGCTGCCGAATGGGTGCACGATCGAGGCGAAGAAGAGTGCGGGTGCTGCGGCGCAATCGGCGATGGTGAATGCCTCTCCAGTCGCCCATGTCCGTCCCTTCAGTTGGGCGTCGATCATCGTGTAGGCGGTATCCAGGCTGCGCCGGGCATCTGCCACGCCCACGGGGTCGTTGCCGCCGGCCGGTCTCAACCGGTCGGTGACGATCTTCTGCATCGGCACGCTGACATAGAGATCGAAGAACCGATCCCACAGCCTCGCGTCCAGGCGCGCCTCCTCGTTTGCTGGCAGCAGCGGGACCGGGCCCGGATAGTGCCTCTGGACGTATTCGATGATGATGCTCGTCTCGGGGACCGTGCGTTCTCGGGCCGCATCGCGCAGGACGGGTATCTTGCCGACAGGCCATTTCTCCAGCAGCGCACCCGCCGAATTGGGATCTCCGAGATCGACGGTCACGGGCCGGAACTCGGTTCCGTTCTCGTAAAAAGCGATCAGTACCTTGTGGCAGAAGGAGGCGAGTGGATGGAGGTAGAGCGTCAGGTTCATCGGGAGGATGTCTCAACAGTTTCCATTGAAGGAAACTATCGTTGCGATCTCGAAATGGCAACTGGAAAGTTTCCGAATGCGGAAACTGTCCGATTTCCGATGTCACCATCTGTCAGCAATCCGCGTGGACAAACC
>VFQM010000315.1_pt1 | contig 56367 bp, 54 predicted proteins | sample 3512391 | NCBI WGS metagenome assembly VFQM01 (sample SAMN10412369, study PRJNA504923) | tailings metagenome | isolation source: Replicate 1 from Balatoc abandoned mine | place: Philippines | reverse complement strand
TCGTCTCGAGCCGCGCGACCGAAGCATTGAACGCCTCCCCCAGCCGCTCATGCTCACCTGGCGGCATCCCGGATATGCGATGCGTCAGATCACCCTCGGCAAGGCGGTTCATGGCATCGGACATGGTCTCGACAACCACAGCCTGCGTCTCCGACTTCGCCTTGTCGGACTTGAGCGCGGCGCGGAAGGTCTCGATCGCGCGGGTCATGGTGCCCAGTTCGTCACTGCGGTGGTTGGTCGTGACCCCGGCATCGTGATTGCCCGCGGCCATATCGGCCATGGTTTCGGCAACGATATAAATGGGCCACAGCACCTTCCTGCGGAAGGCGAGGTAGGCGAAAGCGAGGATCGCCATGATCATCACCACCGCAAGTGTCGAACCGGCCAGCACCAGCTTGGTTATGATCGAATTCTCGGCAGCATAGTCGCGCGTGAAGACTTTGCTTTGCTCAACCAGCTTGTCGTTCCCGGCGCGGTGTTCGCGATAGAGCGTCAGGAGGCGGCGGTGCGAGGCCTTGATCGCCTCCTGATCCCAACGCTTGGCGGCCGGCTTCAGGTTCGTGTTGATCTCGTCCCAGAAAGCCTTGCCGGTGGCCTGCGCGTTTGAAGTGATGCCGGACCTGAGCCCGTCGTCGATCTCGCTTTGCGACCATTCCCGCTCTGCGGCCCAGAACTCCTGTTCAAGCCTGGCAAGCCGTTCCTCATTGATCGCGTAGGCATCGCGATGGAGAGCCATGATGCTCGCATTGGCGAAGGCCTCGACGAGGAAGAGCTTGGGCGGGGTGAATTCGGAGCGCATCTCGCCGAGGCGCTCCTCCCGCTGGTCCAATGTCCCGCCATTGGTGGTGTACGCCATCCCAACGCCTGCCGCCAGCATCAGCAGGCCGACAAGTCCACCCAGTCCCATGGCTCCGATGCGGGAAAACTTCTCAATGTTCATGGCGATGATCCTGATTCACGGCTTCGGTTGAGCTTTCCCGTCAGCCCACCATTAGGCGCCGATCGGTGAAGCCGCTTTTCTGTGCCGGCTATGCGCAAGCCCGTAGGCGCGGCGCGCGGATTTGTTCGCAGGCAAGCGCCTAGAGAGCGATCGTCAAGGCGCGCGGCAGCGCGGTCGGCCGGGCCCGGTGCCCGGGGATTGAAACGAGATCGAAGGGCTTCAGGCAAGATGGCCAACGTACGTGTTCTGGTAGTCGACGATTCGGCCGCGATGCGCGCGCTGTTCTGCGACATTCTCGACAATGCCAAGGGCGTGACCGTGGCCGGCACCGCCCGGAACGCCGACGAAGCCCGGACGCAGCTCGAGACGCTGAAGCCCGACGTGCTGACCTTGGATGTCGAGATGCCGGGGATGAGCGGAATGGAGTTCCTTGAAGAGGTGATGGCGACCCGGCCGATGCCGGTCATCATGCTTTCGTCGATAACCCAGGCCGGCACCGGCACCGCGCGCCGCGCGCTGGAGCTGGGCGCGGTGCACTGTTTCCCCAAGCCCCTGCACACCTCGCGCGAGGAGTTCGACGCGACCGTGCGCCAGCTGGGCGACATCGTGCTGAAGGCGGCTGCGGGCGAGTTGAAGCCGGGCGGCGAGGGCGGCGATGCGGGAGAGGGCGCGGGAGCCAAGTACAAGTCCGACGGGCGCATCGTCGCGCTCGCCTGCGGGGTCGCGGGGATCGAGACCGCGCGCCAGGTGCTCGCCGCCTACGACGCGGCCTGCCCGCCGACGATCGTTCTGTTCGATGCCGATCCCGGCGCAGTCGACAAGGCGGTGGCGGCGATGCGCCATTCGCTGCCCTGCCAGCTCGCCGATGCTCTCGACGGCGTCTCGCTTGAAGTGGGCAAGGTGTGGCTGGCGCATGATCCGACCCGCCACGTGATCATCGAGGCGGGCGAGCCGCCGCGCCTGAGGCTGGTCGAGCGCGAGCCGGTCAACGGGTGCCGCCCTTCGGCGGACCTGCTGTTCGGATCGCTGGCGAGGAGCGGCCTTCCGGCGCTCGGCGGCCTGCTCACCGGCAGCGGCACCGACGGGGTGCGTGGCCTCGCGATTCTCGCCGACACCGGTGCGCGGGTGTTCCACCAGCGCCCCGCCGACTATGCCCCGCGCGACCGGTATGATGCTGTGCGGGCGCAGGGGACGGAACTGGCCGATCTGAGGCAGGAGGCGATCCCCGAATGGATTCTCGAACAGACCAACGCCGCCGGTTGAGCGCGCCCGCTTGCCAAGCCGGGCGGGAGCGCCGACAATCCCGCCTGCATGACTCCGTCCAGTGCCCATCCCGACGATCCCCACGTCGTCCACCGCAGCGGGTGGCTGCGCGCCGCGGTGCTGGGGGCGAATGACGGGATCATCTCGGTCGCCTCGCTGATCATCGGCGTGGCCGCCGCGACCCCGGCGCGCGATGCCGTGCTGGTCGCCGGTGTCGCCGCGCTGATCGCGGGCGCGATGTCGATGGCGGCGGGAGAATACATCTCGGTCTCCAGCCAAGCGGATTCCGAACGCGCCGACATCCGCCGCGAGGCCGAGGCGCTGGCCGCCATGCCCGCCGACGAGGAGGCGGAGCTTGCCGCGATCTACCGCGCGCGCGGGCTGAGTGAGGGCACCGCCGCCGCCGTGGCGCGCGAGCTTTCCGCGCGCGACGCGCTCGGTGCCCATGTGCGCGACGAGCTCGGCCTGGCCGAACACCTTGCCGCGCGGCCGCTTCAGGCGGCTTTCGCTTCGGGAGCGACGTTCAGCACAGCGGCGGCGGTGCCGCTGGTGGCGGCGTGGCTGGCGCCTACCGATGCGATCCTCGCCACTGTTGTTGCCGTCTCGGTCCTTGCGCTGGCAGTGCTCGGCGCGCTGGGAGCCAAGGCGGGGGCGGCGCCGCTGGTCCCGGCCACCGTGCGCGTGGTCGGCTGGGGCGTCTTCGCGATGGCGATCACGGCCGCGGTCGGCCGGCTGTTCGGCGTCAGCGTGTAGCGGCACACCCGCGCTTGACGCGATTGCCTACCTCGGGGATAGACAATCTATGCTGTCGCAGAAGACCCGCTACGCGATCCGCGCGATGCAGGATCTGGCCGACCACTTTGGTGCGGGGCCGATCCAGCTGGCCGATATCGCGGCGCGGCAGAAGATCCCGGCCAAGTTCCTGACCGTGATCCTCTCCGAGCTGACCCGTTCGGGCCTCGTCGAATCGCAGCGCGGGCGCGATGGGGGCTACTGGCTGGCGATTCCGCCGGTCGACATCACCTATGGCGATCTCATCCGCCACATGCGCGGCAGCCTGGCGCTGGTGCCCTGCGCCAGCCGCTACGCCCACGAAAGGTGCAAGAACTGCCTTGAGGAAGGCGAGTGCCGCACCCGGGCGCTCATGCTCGACGTCCGCGACCGGACGGCGCAAATCCTTGACGGTATTCGTCTTTCCGATCCGATTGAACCGGTCCCGCCGTTCGGTGAGGAGAGCGCCTGACGCGCGGGCAGGCCGCCGTTTGGCGCGCAAATCCCACCTTTTGGCGGAGAGAAGAAAATCTCTCGCACAAGCCTATTGTCAAGCAAATCGATTGAGTTTAATTCCTTGGCTGCGGACGTGATCCGCGCAAGGAAAGGCCCATTCATGGACCGTAACGAGCAACAATCTGCCGCGGGCAAGATCGTGCCCGAGGCTCTCGCGCTGGTCGGCGAGGCGCTGTCGCGCCTGCGCTACGGCGCGATCCAGCTGACCGTGCACGATGGCAAGGTCATGCAGATCGACGTAACCGAAAGGAAGCGGCTGACCGACTGACCGGCGGCCCGTGATCCTCTCACACACCAACTCAACAGGGACCAGCAGACCGGACCTCCGGATGCACACCCGCTTGCAAAGGCGAGACAATGCATCCGATTTCCAACCGCAGCCACTGGCTGCTCGGCGCCGCTCTGGCTGCCATCCTCTCCGCCCCGGCCGCAGCGCAGGACAATGCCGCCGCCGAATCCGAAACCGCCGCCCAGCAGGAAGCCGGAAGCAATGACATCATCGTCACCGCCCGCCGCCGCTCCGAAAGCGCGCAGGACATTCCGCTGGCCGTATCGGTGCTCGATGCAAAGCAGCTCGACGAGACAGGGGCCTTCAACGTGAACCGCCTCCAGCAGCTCGCGCCGACGCTGCAATTCTATTCGTCGAATCCGCGCAACACCGCCGTCAACATCCGCGGGCTTGGCGTGCCGTTCGGCCTCACCAGCGACGGGTTCGAGCAGGGCGTGGGCATCTATGTCGACGACGTCTACTATTCGCGCGTCGCTTCGGCCACGTTCGACTTCCTCGATGTGGCGCAGATCGAAGTGCTGCGCGGGCCGCAAGGCACGCTCTACGGCAAGAACACGACGGCTGGCGCGATCAACATCCAGACCAACCAGCCGACCTTCGATTTCGAGGGCCGCGCCGAACTCAGCATCGGCAATTACAACTTCCAGCAGGCGCGCCTTGCCGTCTCCGGCCCGATTGCGGAGAAGGTCGCCGCGCGCGTCGCGTTCTCTGGCACCAGCCGCAACGGCACGATCCGCAACGTCACGACCGGCGAGAACATCCAGAGCCTCGACAACATCGGCCTGCGCGCGCAGATCCTGTGGGAGCCGACGAGCGATCTGAAGATCAAGCTGGTCGGCGATTACAACAAGCAGGATGCAGCGTGCTGCGGATCGGTGTTCGTCGGCACCGGCGCGACCCAGCGGCCCTTGAACCGCCAGTTCGCCGCGCTCGCCGCCGCGCAGGATTATGCGCCGCCCTCGACCAATCCCTTCGACCGGCTGACCGACCTCGACAGCAATCTCAATGCGGGCAACGTCATTGCGGGCGTCGCGCTCAAGATCACCTGGGACGTGGGTCCGGGCACCTTCACCTCGGTCAGCGCATGGCGGTACTGGGATTGGAAGCCCGAGAACGACCGTGACTTCACCGGGCTTTCGATCGTCGCCCGCTCGCAGAACCCTTCGCAGCAGGACCAGTACACGCAGGAGTTCCGCTACGCCTATACGGGCGAGCAATTCGACTTCGTGCTGGGCGCCTTTGCCTTCAACCAGCGGATCGACACGCAGGGGCTTGAATCTCAGGGGCGAAACGCGAGTCGCTGGAATATCGCGCCCGGCAACGCCCTGTCGACCGACCCGACGGTGCTCGACGGGCTGACTGCGCGCAACACCCAGGTCCTCAAGAGCACCAGCGCTGCGCTGTTCGGTCAGTTGAGCTGGAAGGTGACCGACGCCTTCACGATCCAGCCGGGCGTGCGGCTGAACTACGACAAGAAATCGGGCTTCTACCAGCGGCGGGTCTTCACCGGAGCGGGGGTCGAACTGCTCGGCACCGAAAGCGACCCCATCAGCCGCGCCCGGCTCGCCATCTACCAGCCCCAGCTGAGTGCTCCGTCTGACACCGACTGGAACCTGACATACGACCTCACGGCGAGCTACGAACTGGCGCCCGATGTGCTGGCCTACGGGACCTATGCCCGCAGCTTCAAGACCATCGGGATCAACCAGAACGGCCTCCCGACCGATGCGGCAGGCGTGCCGATCGCGGCGGCTGGCACGATCCGGCCCGAGAAGGTCGATCACTTCGAGATCGGCCTCAAGACGCAGTTCTGGGATCGCAAGGCGACGCTCAACCTCGCCGCCTATCGCACCGATATCCGCGATTATCAGGCGACGGTGAACAACGGCCAGTTCGGCGTGCTGCGCGGGTTTCTTGCCAATGCGGGCAAGGTCCGCTCGCAGGGGATCGAGGCGGACTTCTCGATCCGGCCCAGCCAGCGGTTCACCGCCTACGCGAGCGGGGCCTACACCGATGCCAAATATGTGCGCTTCGTCGATGCGCCGTGCCCGCCCGAGCTGGCAGGGGGAACAACGGTTGGCACCGGCCAGACCCCGTCCGCGCCGGGCACGCCGGGTGGGCTCAGCCCGGCCAATTGCGACATCTCCGGCCAGCGCCTGCCCGGCGTGTCGAAGTGGGCCTTCTCCTTCGGGGCGGAGGGCAACGTGCCCGCGACGTTCCTCGGCAAGGAGGGCGAGGTCTATCTCGGCTATGACGGCAGCTACCGGTCGAACTTCTCGTCCAACCCCTCGCCTTCGGTCAACACCTTCGTCGATGGCTACAGCCTGTCCAACTTCCGGCTGGGTTTCCGCACCGACGGCGGGCTCAACCTGTTCGCCTGGGTCCGCAATGCCTTCGACGAAAACTACTTCGAGCAGCTGTTCGTCGGCCCCGGCAACACCGGGCTGATCGCAGGCCTGCCCGGCGACCCGCGCACCTGGGGCGCGACCGCCGCCATCACCTTCTAGCCATCCCACCTTCGCAGAGAGGACACGCCTCATGCCCGATATCGTTTCGATCCTTGTCGACATCGCGCCCTTCATCGCCATCGGCATGGCCGCGCAGATGGTCGACGGGGCGCTGGGCATGGCGTTCGGGGTCATCACCCAGACCCTGCTGGTGAGCGCTCTGGGCGTGGCCCCGGCGAGCGCCTCGGCGAGCGTGCACCTTGTCGAGCTGTTCACCACCGGAGCCTCGGGCGCGAGCCATATCTGGCACCGCAATGTCGACTGGGGGCTGTTCCGGCGACTGGTGCCCTTCGGGGTGCTGGGCGGGGTGAGCGGGGCCTACCTCCTCTCCAATATCGACGCCTCGGCGGCCCGGCCCTTCGTGATGATTTACCTCACCGGCATCGGGTTCTACCTGCTGTGGCGTGCGATCCGCCTGTCGCAGCCGAGCTTCGCCGACCCCAAGTACACCAGCCCGCTGGCGCTGGCGGGCGGGTTTCTCGATGCGGCGGGCGGCGGCGGGTGGGGGCCGGTGGTCACGTCCAATCTGCTGATTCAGGGCGGCGACCCGAGGAAGGTGATCGGGACCGTCAACTCCGCCGAGTTCCTGCTGACGCTGTCGATCTCGATCGCCTTCATCGCCACGCTCGGCCTTGCAGCCTTCACGCTTATCACCGTGGGCCTCATCATCGGCGGGGTGATCGCCGCGCCGTTCGGAGCAGTGCTTGCGAGCCGGGTCAGCCCGCGCACCCTGCTGCTGGCAGTTGCGCTCGTGTTGATCGCGACAAGCAGCTACAGCATCTGGAAGGCGTGGCCGATCATCTAGGGCCCATCATCTAGGACGTGCCAGTTGGATACCGAACTGCTGCTGATCTGCGTTCTGACGGGCGTGATCAACCTGATCGGCGCGCTCGCCTATGCGGCGCGCATCGCCGGCGTGCGCACCGGTCGGATCGCGCTGTCCTTTGCGCTCTTCAACATCCTGCTGCTGGTCAGCCGCACATCGAACGGGTTCCTTGGCCCCTTCCTCGCCAAGCGGATCGAGACCGCGCTGGCGCGAGGCGCCGGGGAGGCGCTGATCTGGGACCTCAGGCTGGTGCTGATGAGCGCCGCCGTGGCGGTCGCGGTCGGCATCGTGCTGGTGCCGACCGGGCAGCGGCTGTTCGCGGCGGCTATCACCTTCTTTCAGGCCAAGCGATCGACCACCCGGCTGATCCTGGCGAGCATGACCCCGGCGGGCCTTGCGACGCTTCGCGATTCGGTCGCCATGCCCTCGGGCGAGACCTTGCGCGGGCTGAAAGGGCCGCGCGGCGTAAGTTGGACGGTGCTGGCGGCCAATGCCGCCGCGCAAGGCTTGCTTGCGGTAGGCGTGCTCGCCTCGCTTTATGCCGGATATCTGGTGCCCGAGTTCCGGGTGACCGCATCGCAGATGACCGGGATCGTCAACGGCTTTGCCACGATCATGCTGTTCGCGCTGATCGACCCGCAGATCTCTGCGCTGACAGACGATGTGGTCGATGGCAGCGTCAGCGAGGCGACCTTCCGGCGGGCGATGGTATGGGTCTCGCTGAGCCGCCTTGTCGGAACGATTTTCGCACAGGTCCTGCTGGTGCCGGGGGCGGTGGTGATTGCCTGGGCCGCCGGCTGGCTCTAGCGCGCCGGCAGCCTGCCCGACGCGGGCGGACGACCGCAACGGACCGGCTCTGTCTCGGTCAGCCGGCAATGGCACGGGGGCTCAGCCGCCCGCACCTCCCGCATCATGGCCGAGCACGGCTTCCACCGTTTCGCCATCGGCATCGCGCAGCCAGTTGTGCGCCCTGGTCGCCGCGACCGCGCCGTGGCCCATTGCCACGCTGATCTGATCGAGCCCCTCGACCAGATCGCCCGCACAGTAGAGGCCGGGGATCTCCGTCCCGAACGGCGCCGTATCGGCGGCCTTGCCCTCGGCGGAGGTTCCGAGCCCCAACCGGTGCGCAAGTTCGCCGCGCGGCCGCGATCCGAGCGCCGGGTAGAGCACGTCGAAGGCGAGGGGATCGCGGTGGCCCTCCAGATGGAGGAGCATCTGGCGATCCGTCGGCTCGAAGCGGGTCACCGCCTCGGTCAGCACACGGATTCCGGCCGCTTCCAGATCGCGGCGTTCTCTGGCCGTCAACTCGACATCGTGGCTGGGGAGCAAGGTGACATCGTCCGAATAACCCGCCAGGAACAGCGCCTCGGCCGCTCCGGAGATATCGCAGCCGAGGACCGCGATCCTCTCTCCCCGATGCTCGAAACCGTCGCACACCGGGCAGTAGCGTAGCACGCCCGCATCGACTGCGGCCTGATGCACGTCCTCGGGCAGCGGCGGCTGGTTCTGCGCGACGCCGGTGGCAAGGATCAGCGCCCGGGCGGTCCACGTGGTGCCATCGGCGCCAGTGAGGATGAACCGCCCCCCGCTGCGGCGCGCATCGGATACCCGCGCCTGCATGATCGCCGCGCCGCACGCCTCGGCATGGCGGGTCATGCGCTCCAGCAGGTCGCAGCCGCCAATCCCGGCGTCATGCCCGGGTACGTTGCGGGTCAGCGGGATCTGAGCGGCGCGCGGCGCAGCGTCGTGCAGCACCAGCACCGAGCGCAGGAACCGGGCGGCGTAGAGCGCGGCGGTCAGTCCGGCGGGGCCGGCACCGACAATGATGATGTCGTAAGTCACCGCTCCGGCTCTTGCCTGCCGCCGCCGGTCTTGCCCTGACCCATGTTGGCGGTTGCACCGCCGGGGATGCGCCGGCCGAGAAGAAAAGTGGTCGGGGAGACAGGATTCGAACCTGCGACATCTTGCTCCCAAAGCAAGCGCGCTACCGGACTGCGCCACTCCCCGACACTTTTGCCTCGCCCCCGCTTCCGAGCGCCCCGGTGGGCCCGGCAGGATTCGAACCCGCGACCTAGCCGTTATGAGCGGCCAGCTCTAACCGCTGAGCTACAGGCCCCCTGACGCAAGGAACGCGCAAGGCACCGGAAGGGCGGGGCGATGCGCGCACCTACTCTGCCGCCGGTGGCGAGACAAGCGGGGAAAAAGGGATGGGGGCGTTCAAGGCGAGGTGGCGGAAATGATCTCGGCCACGGTCGTGCTGCGCACCTGGCGCGCAGCGAGCGCGTCGTAGACCGCCGTGAACCAGGAATAGAGCGATTCGACCTGCGCCTCGGCTCGGGCATAGGGGGTGTGGCCGGGGGCGAGCGTCGGGCTGTGGAACGAGAGCACCAGCAGCGGCAGATCGCCCGCCAGCAAGGTGTCGATCCCGCGCAGCGCCTCGTCGATCGACACGCCTTCGGGGGTGAGGGCGATCCTTTCCAGGAGGTTGAGGCGCGAGAAGCCGGAGAACACCGTCGGCATATGGCGCTGTGCGCGGTGGATCAGCGGGCCGGCCTGCCGCAGCGGTCCCCAATAGGTACTGGTCACCGGCAGCTCGAGCAGGCTGCGCTCGGCATCGACCCAGTAGGGCGCGAGAGGGTGCCTGCTATAGTCGGGGCCGCCTTGCGGGCTGTAGTCGAACAGCGGGCGCACTGACGTGTCGATCCGGATCCCTTCCCGCTTCAGCAGGTCGGCAGTGTCGGGGCCAAGGCCATAGCGTCCCGCGCGGTAGATCAGCGGCGCCGTGCCGAAGGCCGCCTCGATGGCGTCGCGCAGCCGGGTGAACTTGGCCGCCTCGAGCACGGGTGGCAGGTTGCCGGGAAAGGAATTGCGCTCGCTCACCTCCTCATCGAAGGGCGGGTTGACCCACGGGTGGAGCTGCACGCCGACCTCTGCCGCGCCGCGCCGCACCGCATCGCCGATGATCTCCACTGCAGTGGGATCATGCACCACCGGCCAATCGACGAGATAGACGGGGTGCGTGCCGATTTCCTCGCAGAACGCCTGAAAGCGGGCAATTTCGGCAAGGTGGCTGAGGCCATAGCCCTCGCGGCGGAACGGGGCGCGCCAGTCGAACTCCTCCTCAGTGTCGACCGTCAGCAGCACCCGACGCCCGAATCCGGGCGCAAAGCGGGCGCTGCGCCCGGCTGGCGGCACCTCGAGCATCGAACCTGTCGTCATCCCCCTGATTTGCGCCTCCCGGTCGCGATCCCTCAGGCCTGTGCCGCGCGTTCGAATATGCTAATCTCGCGAAGTAAAGGGAGCGTCAAGATCAGGTCCGCCCCTTCCCGGCTGAGCCCGCCGCCTGCCCCCCGCGCCTCGGCGCGGGCGAGGCGCAGGGCAAAGCCTGTGCCGAACAGGCCGGGGCTGATCGCACTGTCGGCAAGGCGTGCGGTGGCGGCGAAGATGTTGTCCGCGCCCGCCAGCCGCCCCGGCAGGGGGCAGCGCAGGCGCACCAGCGCGCCGGCCGGGCCGATCAGCGGTTCGGGACTGAGGGCGATCCGTTCTCCCGGCGCCGCCGCTGCGGCAAGGCTGGCGAGCAGCCGCCACACCAGCGCCTCGGCATCCTCGGGATCGATCCCGACCAGCAGGCAGGCATCGGGTGCCAAGGCGAGGGTGAAGCCCGCATCCTGCGCCGCGAGGACCGGATCGAGCTGCGCGGTGGTTCGGCGCAGCAAGGCGGCGAAATCGGTCTCGCCCGGTTCGATGCGGATCGTGCCCGTTTCCAGCCGCGCCAGCCGGTCGAGCTCCTCGAAGCCGGCGAGGATGCGTGCGGCATCGGCGGCGATCGCGGCGGCGAGCGCCCGGTATTCGTGCGGAGCTGGGCCGAACAGCTGTTGCTGGATCACCTCGGCATAGCCCTGCACGGCGGTGACGGGAGTGCGCAGTTCGTGGAGCAGTTGGCGGATGCGATCGGCCTCGCGTGCTTCGGGGCGGGAAGCGGCGGCCGCGGCCGGATCGGGTGCGCGGCGGAAACGGCCGACATAGCCGGTGAAGTGGCCCTCCTCGCCAAAGGCGGGTTCGGCATCGATAATCCATTCGCCAGCGATGGCCGGTGCACCCGCAAGGGTGATCGCGGCGCTGGTGATCGGCTGGCGGCGAGCAAAGGCGCGGGCCATCGCCGCGCTGCCCGGATCGTCTGTGCCGCCGGCCACTGCCCCACTCGCCAGGAGCCGCGTTCCCACGACCATCGGTGCGACCTCGCTCGCGGCCCAGGCGATGCGCCCTGCGGTGTCGGCGACGAAGCCGAAATTGGTCGCCACTCGATCAGGCCGTTCGGGCATTTCGCCCAGCGGCAGGCGCGGGGAGCGCTCAAGCTCGGCCTGACTTTCGCTGCGGGTGCGGCGGAACTGGGCAATGCGCTCGACCAGCGCGGAAATCTCGGTGCGGCCGGTATCCTCGCGGCGGCGCGCGGCGATCTCGATTGGTGCAGCGGCGGCAGTATCGGGCCGGGGCATTGGCGCAGCGCGCAGCGGCACGGGCGGTGCGGGGAATTCGTCCAAGGCCGGCGAGGACACGGCTGCGGCTGCGGGGGCCGCGGGGGCCGGGGCATCGCTCGGCGGGGGAAGGCCGCGGTCGTGCACCCCCAGCCGGGTCAGCAGCGCCTCTGCGTCGACCGGCAGATCGCGCCGCAACCTCAGGAAGCCCCGCGCGCGCACCGGCAGGCTCGGGATCAGCGCGATCCATTCCTCGTTTGAAAGCTCCGCACGGTTCAGCGCGGCAGAGGCGACCTCCGGTTCCTGGTCGGCAAGGTGTGCGGCAAGATCGGGGCTGCGCAGCCGCCAGCCCGGCTCGCGGATCATCTGCGCGCGGATCGGCGCCGGGATTGCCGCGGCAAGCGCATCGAGCCGCAGCCACGCCGCCGCCAGCAGGCTGGCATCGGCCCCCTTGGCGCCCTGCCGCTCGCGCCCCAGAAGATCGAGCAGCTGCCGGAACTGGGTGCGCAAGGACGCCTCGCCGGTGGCGCGCTGGCGCAGCACGGTGGCAAGGCGGTCATCGAAGAACAAACGGCTCTCCCAAAGGGCGGGGACGGGACGAATCGGGCACGGCGCAGGCCTGCGGCACACGACCATAGCTCGCGCCAAGCTTGGCGTCTTATCAGGAAGGGGGGATTGTCACAGTCTGACGCTAAAGCCGCGTTGCAAAGCGGGACAATTGCTGGCAGACCTAATAAAATTAGCCAAGCGGGGGCTCTCCCGCTCGTCTTGTTTCCTTGGGGACCATTTCACGCATGTCTCGCCGCAGCGGGGCGCGCGTGCTGGAGGAGCTTAAGTTACGTGGCCAATCTCGACGAAATCGACCGGCGCCTGCTCGCTGAACTGCAGGCGGAAGGCCGCGTCACCAATGTCGAACTCGCCCAGCGTGTCGGGCTGACCGCGCCGCCCTGCCTGCGCCGCGTGCGCGGGCTGGAAGAAGACGGCGTGATCCGCGGCTATCATGCCGATCTCGATCCCTCCAAGCTCGGCTTTGCCATCACCGTCTTCGCCATGGTGAGCCTCAAGAGCCAGGCCGAAGCCAGCTTGCGCGAATTCGAGGACCTGATGCGCCGCCTGCCTGAAGTGCGCGAGTGCCACATGCTCAACGGCGAAATCGACTTCATTCTCAAGATCGTGAGCAAGGATCTTCAGAGCTTTCAGGAGTTCCTGACCTCGAACCTGCTGCCTGCTCCCAATGTCGAGAGCGTCAAGACGTCGCTCACCATCCGCACCGCCAAGCAGGAGCCGGGGGTCCCCTTGTGAGGTGATCGCGACAGCGCATACGCCCGGAAAGGAGAGCGCCGCATGACCGAGGAACCTCCCGTCCCGCCGCCTGTGCCGCCGCCGATCACCGCCCCGTCGAACGATGGCGCCGCTCCCTTGGCCCTGCCGCAGGCGGACGGGCGGGTGGTGATCGATCTGACGCAACTCGTCCCTGCACCGCCTGCGGATCAATGCGGGGAGAACGCGCCCGATCCCTTCAGCGCCGAAATCGTGGTCTGCACCGCAACCGGGCCATCGCCCCGGCTTGGCCCGGTGGTCGGGCCGGTCGATGAAGAGGTCTTCGGCAGCGCCATCCCCCGCGCCCGGATCAAGCTGTCGGACACGGCAAGCGCAGAGGCGAACGGGATCAATCAGAGCGTCGGTGGCTTCAACGCCAACGGCGGCGAGGTGCGGCTGAAGATCGACTTCTGAGCGGCCGCCTAGTGCAGCTTCAGCTTGGGCCGTACGATGCGGTTCACTCGGCCCACCAGCATCAGGAAGGTCGCCTTCACCCAGCCGTGGATGCCGATCAGGTGCAGGCGGTAAAGCGAGGTGTAGATAAACCGCGCCAGCCGCCCTTCGATCGCCATGCTCCCGCCGATGAGGTTGCCCATCAGGCTGCCCACGGTCGAGAAGCGGCTGAGCGACACCAGCGAGCCCTTGTCGCGGTAGACGAAGTGGGTCAGCGGCTTGCCCTGCTGCATCCGCACGATGTTGGTGAACACTGTCTCGGCCATCTGGTGCGCGGCCTGCGCGCGGGGCGGCACCGGTCTGTCCTCGCCGGGCGGGGTGTAGCTGGCGCAATCGCCGAGCGCGTAGATGGCTGGATCGACGCTGGTCTGGAGCGTGTCGGTGACGATGATCTGGTTGCGGTTGTTGGTTTCCAGCCCGATGCCGGAGAGGAACTCTGCCCCCTTCACGCCTGCCGCCCAGACGATGAGGTCGGCCTCGATCACCTCGCCGGTCTTGGTGATGAGCTGGCGCGGGCGGGCTTCGACCACCTGCACCCCGGGGCGCACCTGCACGCCGAGCACTTCCAGCTCGTGCTTGGCTGCAGCGGCGAGCTTGTCGGGCAGGGCGGGCAGGATGCGCGGCCCCGCTTCGAGGAGGGTCACATGCATCCGGCTTTCGTCGAACACCTCCAGCCCGTAGTGCCGCAAGGCACCGGCCGCGTTGTAGAGCTCTGCGGCAAGCTCCACCCCGGTCGCCCCGCCGCCGACGATGGCGACACGCACCTGTTCGTCGGCCGTCGGGTCCTGCAGCATCGCGCGGCTGACCCTGAGGCAGTGGTTGAGCAGGCGTGTGCGGAAGCGGTCGGCCTGTTCGCGGCTGTCGAGGTAGAGACAATGCTCCTTCACCCCCGCCACCCCGAAATCGTTGGATACCGAGCCCAGAGCCAGCGCCAGGATATCGTAGCGGATGGTGTGTCCGGCGATCAGTTCGGTCCCGTCCTCGTCCTTGACGGGGGCAAGGCTGATGGTCTTCGTTTCGCGGTCGACCCCTTCAAGGCTGCCCTGAAAGAAGCGGTAGCCCCAGCGGTAGCAATGACCGCGGTAGCCGACCTCGTCGAGATTGGCGTCGAGCGATCCGGCTGCAACCTCGTGCAGCAGCGGCTTCCAGATGTGGCTGAGGTTCTTGTCGACGAGAATGATATCGTGCCGCTTGCGCCCGTATTTGGCGCCAAGCCTGCGGACCAGCTCAAGCCCGCCTGCGCCCCCGCCGACGACGACAATCTGGGTCTTGCGGTTCATTCATCCACTCCCTGGCGCGACGATGCGGCGCAATCCCAGCGCCCTGTTAGCGCCACAAGGCAACAAATGCGCGTCAAATCAACGTAGCGTCGTGCAACTTTTGCTGCAGTGCAGCATGAATGCCACAGGCAGGGCCGGTTACCCGGCGGGATCGAGCCGCCCGAAGAAGCCGATCACCTTCACCACCTTGCCCGCATCATTGACTTCGGTGACGTCGAAGCCCTCCATGACGGTCCTGCTTCCCATGTCGATTGCCCAGTGGTGGCGGCAGAAATTGTTCTGCATCTCGATGCGGCTGGCGTGACGGTAGACTGCGGCGGGGAAGGCAATCCGGGTTTCCTCGACCATTTTCAAGAATGGCTCGCGCCCGATGATGTTGTGGCGCGGGTCGACGAAGTGGACATTGTGCTCCATCGAAGCTTCGGCCATCGCCCGACGCTGGTCGGCGTCGGGCGTGTTCCAGATTGCGAGCATCGTCTTGAGGTTTTCTTCGTAGGCGGGCATCTTCCACTCCATAAACCGACCAGCGGATTGTTTTGAACGCTCAAGACCTCGCGCTGTTCAGACGCCAGCTTTTGCGGGCGGCGGAGGCGGGGGAGATCGGTCCCATCGATCAGCCGCTGGCCGCGCGCCTCGTCAATGCGCTTATGGCAGAGCTGGCGATTGCGAGCTTGCGACAGCGGAATCAGCGGCTGCCCGACGTGACAGCGCTGATCTTTGGCGTGCTGAAAGGGATGGAGGGCGGAAGCTGAGGCGGGCTCAGACCTCGCGCTCCTCCAGCCACTTTTCCAGCCACTTGATCGAATAGTCGCCGTTCAGCACGTCGGTCTGGCGCAGCAGTTCCTGATGGAGCGGGATGTTGGTCTTCACCCCTTCGACCACCATTTCCTCCAACGCGCGGCGCAGGCGCATGATGCAGCCTTCGCGGTTGCGGCCATAGACAATGACCTTGGCGATCATGCTGTCGTAATAGGGCGGGATGCGGTAACCCGCGTAAAGCCCTGAATCGACGCGCACATGCATCCCGCCGGCGGGGTGGTAGTAGGTCACAAGGCCGGGCGAGGGCGCGAAGTTGAAGGGGTCCTCGGCGTTGATCCGGCATTCGATCGCGTGGCCGGTGAATTCGAGGTCTTCCTGTGCCACAGACAGCGGCTTGCCTTCGGCAATGCGAATCTGTTCGCGCACCAGATCGACGCCGGTGATCGCTTCGGTGACGGGGTGTTCCACCTGCAGGCGGGTGTTCATCTCGATGAAGTAGAACTCGCCGTTCTCCCACAGGAACTCGATCGTCCCCGCGCCGCGATAGGCCATGTCGCGCATCGCCTTGCAGCAGACCTCGCCCATGCGCATGCGTTCCTCGACCGAGATGACCGGCGAAGGGGCTTCTTCCAGCACCTTCTGGTGGCGGCGCTGGAGCGAGCAGTCGCGTTCGCCCAGATGGATCGCGCCCCCTTGCCCATCGCCGAACACCTGGAATTCGATGTGGCGCGGATTGCCGAGGTATTTCTCGATGTAGACCGTCGCGTCGCCGAAGGCGGCCTTCGCCTCGCTGCCGGCCTGCTGCATCAGGGTTTCGAGCTTGTCCTCAGATTCGCACACCTTCATGCCGCGCCCGCCGCCGCCGCTCGCGGCCTTGATGATCACGGGGTAGCCGATCTCCTTGGCGATCCGGCGCGCCTCATCGAAGTCGCTGACCGCGCCGTCGCTGCCCGGCACCAGTGGCAGGCCCAATGCGCCAGCCGTGCGCTTGGCCTCGACCTTGTCGCCCATGGTGCGGATATGTTCGGGCTTGGGGCCGATCCAGATGATGTCGTGCGCTTCGACGATGTCGGCGAACTTCGCGTTCTCCGACAGGAAGCCGTAGCCCGGGTGGATCGCATCGCACTGGGCGATTTCGGCGGCCGAGATGATGTTGGCGATGTTGAGATAGGATCCGCTCGCGGGCGGCGGGCCGATGCACACCGCATGGTCGGCAAGGCGCACATGCATCGCGTCGGCATCGGCGGTGGAGTGCACCGCGACCGTCTCGATCCCCATCTCATGGGCCGCGCGGTGGATGCGCAAGGCGATCTCGCCGCGATTGGCGATCAGGATGCGTTTGATGCCCATGATCTTAGGAAATCACCACCAGCGGCTGGTCGAATTCGACCGGCTGGGCGGTTTCGATCAGGATCGCGGTGATCGTGCCGGCGCGCGGCGCGGTGATCGGGTTCATCACCTTCATGGCTTCGACGATCAGCAGCGTGTCGCCTTCCTTGACGGCCTGACCCACCGCAATGAACGGGGCCGCACCCGGTTCAGGCGTGAGGTAGCAGGTGCCGACCATAGGCGATTTGACCGCGTTCTTCATGTCCGGGCCAGCCGGTGCGGGGGCTTCAGCCGGGGCAGGCGCGGCGGCGGCGGGCGCAGGTGCAGCCGCGACCGGCGCAGGCGCGGCGGCATAGACCGGAGCAGCCGAGGCCACACTCCCGCGCGAAACGCGGATCTTGCGGTCGTCATCTTCGACTTCGATTTCGGTGAGGCCGGTCTCGTTGAGCAATTCGGCAAGCTCGCGCACCAGCGCGCTGTCGATGTTCATCCCCCCCGACTTGCGCTTGCCCGAGTCCTTGCCCTGTCCCTCGTCGTTCGCCATGAATGCCCCTTGTTATGGTGTGTGCGCGAATTTCACCCGCGACCTATTCACGCCAATTGCGGCTGGCAAGTGGCAAGGGTGCAATTTGTGAAAGTCCGGTGACGGATCAGACCTGTCCCGACGCCACGGCTTCGAGTGCGATGAGGTAAGAGCGCGCCCCGTGTCCCTCGACGGTCATCGCGGCGGCCATGCCCACGTAAGACAGGTGCCGGAAGCTCTCGCGCGTCTTGGGATCGGAGAGGTGGACCTCGATCACCGGTGTGCGGATCGCCTTGATCGCATCGAGCAGGGCAACCGAGGTATGGGTATAGGCCGCCGCATTGAGCAGCACCGCGCGCGCGCCCTCCGCCTGCGCTTCATGCAGCCAGTCGACCAGCATCCCTTCGTGATTGGTCTGGCGCATGTCGATTGCAAGCCCGAGTTCGCGGGCGCGGTCTTCGAGCATCCCGGCGATGTCATCGAGCGTGGTGGTGCCGTAAATCTCCGGCTCGCGCGTGCCGAGGAGGTTGAGGTTGGGGCCGTTGAGAACGTAGACGAGGTCGGTCATGCAGGGCGGATTAGCGGGAAGGCGCGGAGCGGGAAAGGGGTACTCTGATCGCGCCGCATGCCTGCCGCCGGGTGGACGATAGCGAGAGCCGATGGCTGTTACTTGTCCACGCCCTTGACCTTCCCCCACTGGCGCGCTGCGGTGTAGCCGAGGTAACCGGTGCCGAACAGGGCGTAGAGCGGCTCCGGCAGCCCGGCGAGATAGGCGTTCATGCCCGCGGCGATGTCGCGCGCGGCGGCCGCGTTGAAGGCGGAAAGCACCCCCATCGGCAGTGCCGCCAGCAGCAGGATGTACATCACATAAAGGAAGCTCGGCCGGGCGCGGCTGGTCCACGGATCGCTTGAATTTGCTTCGGCGACAATCGCCTGAAGCTGCGTTTCGAGCATCTGCATTTCCTGCGTGCCCTGCAGCGCGATCAACTCCAGCTTGGCCTTCGCCTGTGCTTCCTTGTCGGGGATGATCTTGTCGATGATCGAGGCGATGGGGCCGATAAGGACGTCGACAAGAGACATAGGGTGCGCTCCTTCAGGATGAGTCGCACACTGAAATGACCAAATAGGTTAGAGTAGGAAACTAATTTAACCTAAATCTCGCCCGCTTCGGCCAGCAAACGCTGTGCCAGCAGCAGATGCGGGCGGTCGAGCATTGCGCCGTCGAGCGCCACCACGCCCGCACCGGGGTGGTCGGCAAAGGCTTGCACCACCGCCCGCGCTTGGGCGAGTTCCTCGGCGCTCGGCGTGAAGGCTGCGTTGATTGGGTCGACCTGCGCTGGGTGGATCGCCAGCATCCCGGCAAAGCCCTGCGCGCGCACCCGCCGCGCGCGGGCCGCCAGCGCGTCAAGGTCGCGGAACTCGGGCTGGACCGTCTCGATCGCCGCCACGCCTGCCGCGCTTGCGCCAATCAGGCACAGGCTCCGCGCCATCTCATAGGTGTGGGAATATTCGCCGTCCGGCCCACGCTGCTCGCGCGCGCCGAGCGCCGAAGACAGATCCTCCGCCCCCCAGCTCATCGCCACCAGCCGCGCCCTTCCTGGGTAATCGCCATTATAGTCGCCGGTGCGGAACATTGCCGCTGCCGTCTCGGTCACCAGCGCCGCAATCAGGGTGCGCCCCTGCGGGATGCCGTTCGCCGCCTCCAGCGCCGTGAGGTAATGGTGCAGCCGGGTGATGTCCGCCGAACCTTCGGCCTTGGGAAGAAACACCCCGCCGGGCCGAGCCGGAATGACGGCGACGAGATCGGCGATGCAATCGCTCGTCGATACCGGATTGATCCGCACCCACAGCCGCGCGCGGGTTTCGCCGGCCGCGATCGTTTCGGCGACCATCGCGCGGGCTGCTGCCTTGTTTTCGGGCGCGACCGAATCCTCAAGATCGAGCAGCGCGATATCGGCCGGCCCGGCGATCGCCTTGCCCATCTTCTTCTCGCTGTCGCCGGGGGCGAACAGCCAGGATCGCATGCGGGGCGGGACGGGGGCGGTGTGGGCCATGGCGGGTTCCTCTCTCGCCTGCCGCTTACGGAGCGCGCGGGCGTGCGGCAAGCCTCAGAACGAGCCCTCGATCTCCAGCGTCACGATCTTGCCGAGCTGGCGCCTCCGAGTCTCGACCACGTTGACGAGGCCCGCCGCGCGGCCCGCGAACAACGTGCGGTCGAACTTGTTGGTGCGATCGAGCAGATTGCCGAGGCTGCCGCGCAAGGTCATCCCGGCGATGTTCTTGTGTTCGACGAACACCGAGGCAAAGCCGAAGGTCTGCGACCGGCGGAACACCTCGTCGAGCCGCACCGTCGGGGCGAAGTCCTGCCAGTCGAAAGCCCCGCCCACCGCCCACACCTTGTCGGCAAAATCATGGCGCAGGTTGCCGCGCAGGTTGACCGTCTCCAGGCCCGACAGATCGCGCGCCGTGCCAAGCAGCGGATCCCTAACCCTGCTGTCGGTGAAGGCGAAGCGCATGTCGAAGCGGGTGCCCGCCCAGCCCAGCGGGTCGGACAGGAGGGTCACATCCCCGTTAAGCCCGTAACGCCGCGCCGCCGCGATGTTGCCTACGCCCTGCGTGCCACCTTCAAGCGGCATCTGGTCGACCAGATCGGTGATGTCCTCGTAGAAGCCGCGCAGGTTAGCCTTGCCGAGCTTGCCAAGGTCGAGGCTCAGCTCGAGCTCGGAAACCCAGCTCTGCGGCGGCACGAGCTGGCCGTTCGAGCCGTCCTCGCGGTCCTGATCGAGATCGACATCGGCAAGGAAATCGCCGAAGTCGAGCTGGCCGACCACCCGTTCGATCCGGCCCGCGACATTGAGCGCGCCGGTCGCTTTCCAGTCAAGCGCGACGAAGCCCTTGGGCCGCCAGAACTGCCGGGTGAGCCCGAAAGCGCCCGATTGGCTGATGCGCGAGAATTCTGCGCCGCCGGACAGCTGGAACTGGAGGCCCGGGGCAAGCGTCCGGCTGTAGGTGAGGCCCCCGTCGAAACGGTCTTCCTCGACCTGTGCGCTCGCGCCGGGGAGCGGCACGGGCTGGAGCACGCCGTCAGCGTCCAGTACCGCGCGCTCGGCATCCAGCTTGAGCGAATTGCGTGCACCCTCAAGCGCGGCGACCCAATTGCCGCCCGCTGCGGCCAGCGTGTATTCGCCCCGCGCGATCGTCTCGCCCTCGCGCGCGTCGGTCGCGAAGCGCGATCCGGTCGGCGCGCCCCCGTCGGCGAATTCGGTTCGCACGGTCGAGACCTCGGGCCCGTCTGTCAGGCCGTGGAAGGCGATCAGCTTCAACCGCCCCGGCCCCAGCGCGAATTCGTAATCGACCCCCAGCTCGAAGCCGCGCGGATCATCGGTGCGGCGGAAGAAGCGGGTGCGATCGCCGAGGCCGATGCGGCTGGTCTGAAGGGAGACCTCGGTCTCGGTGAAGATCAGCGCGCTTGCCTGCGCGTTCACGTTGAGGATGTTGCCATTGTCGGCCCGCCGGGTCAGCGCGCCGCTCAGGGTGATGTCGTCCGTGTCGAAATTGGCCCGCTCCTCGCGGGTCTCGATCAGCTGGCCCGCGGCATCGAACACCAGTTCGGGGCCCAGATCGCCGCGCCGCTCGGCATCGTTGCGCAGGGCCACGTTCCACTCGGTCTTGCTGCTCCCGCCGCCCAGCGCGATGCTCCCCCCGAACAGCCGCGCGGGCGTGCCGAAGGTGCGGAACTGGGGGTTGAGCCGGAACTGCCCGGCGAGCCGCCCCGTCGACCGGGTGACCACATTGAGGACCTGGCCGCTCAGGCCTCCTATATCGAGGCTCGCCCCGTCCACCAGCTCCAGCCGCACCACGTCCTCTGCGGGGATGCGCTGCAAGGCCTCGACGGGTCCGTTGGATTTGCCCGAAATGCGCCGCCCGTTGATGATGACGTTGGCGTCGGCCTGGCCGAGGCCGCGGGCACTGTCGCCGCCGCGGATCGCGAAGCCGGGCACCTGACGCGCCATGTCGAGCGCGCTGCGCGGGGCGAAGCGGGCGAAGTCCTCCGGCAGGAAGGTGCTGCGGGTGTTGGTCGCGGCGACCGTCTGCGCCTGCGCTTCCGCGGCAGGGGTGACAGGCGCCGTGACCTGCGCGGCGGCAGGCATGCTTGCCCCGCCTGCGCCGAGGATGAGCAGCGGCCATGCGATGTGGCGCGGATGAAGCGGCGGAAGTCGAAGCATCGGAAGGGCTGGTTCTGGCACTCGCAGGGGAGGGGGAACGATTACAACAGGCCCGGCGCAAGGTCGCGACAGGCGGCACCCCGATTCGCCGGGCGTGGTTGAGGACTGCGTTAGCGACCTTTCGTCAATGGGGCGTGTAACCCATCGACCGCCGGTCCGGAACCGTGGCTCTGCCGTCGCATCGTCTTTCCGTTGGCCCCGGCCAACAGGGTTGCTATATGAGACCGGTAAACCAGATCAGGGGGACGCCGCCAGTGGCCATCGCATTTTCCGTCAACGGCAAGCAGGTGAGCGTCGAGGCCGACGCCGACACGCCGCTCTTGTGGGTGTTGCGCGACGATCTCGGCATGACCGGGACCAAGTTCGGCTGCGGGATCGCGGCCTGCGGGGCGTGTTCGGTGCATGTCGAAGGAGCGATCACCCGGTCGTGCAGCGTTCCTGTCAGCGAGGTCGCCGGCAAGGCGGTCACCACGATCGAGGGGCTGAAGAGCGCGGACGGCGTCCTCCACAAGGTGCAAGCGGCATGGATCGAGGCACAGGTGCCGCAGTGCGGCTATTGCCAGTCCGGCCAGATCATGGCCGCCGTCGCGCTGATCGAGCAGGTCGGCACCCCGTCGGATGAACAGATCGACGCGGCAATGACCAACATCTGCCGCTGCGGCACCTATCCGCGCCTCCGCAAGGCGATCCTCGCGGCAACCGGCGCTGCCGCTGTCGCTCAGACGGGAGACGCGTGATGGCCGACAATCCCAATCCCGAACTCGATCTGCCCGAAGCCGATGCGCCCGTGGCCAAGCCTAAGCGCAAAGGCGTAAAGCGCCGCATCTTCCTTGCCGGTTCGGCGCTGGCGGTGGGCGGCGGCCTGTTCGGCGTGTGGTGGACCGATCGCTCCGTCAAGGGCAAGGCGAGCGCTCTCGTGCAAGGGCCGGGCGAGCACGCCTTCCTGACCTGGATGAAGATCGCCGAGGACGACACCGTCACCCTCTATTCGCCGCATATCGACATGGGTCAGGGCTCGAACACCGCGCTCGCGATGATGCTGGCCGACGAACTCGATGCGGCATGGGACAAGGTGACGATCGAACAGGCCCCGGCCGATCTCGCCTTCGCCAATGCCGCGCTCGCCAAGGGCTTCCTGCCCGAGATGGTCGGCGAGGCCGTGGCGGGACTGCTGCCCGATGTCGTCATCGGCATGATGGCCCGCTCGATGCCGCTGCAGATCACCGGCGGCTCCTCGGCGGTGCGCTTCACCGGCGAGACCGGGATGCGCAAGACCGGCGCTGCCGTGCGCGCGGCGCTGATTGGGGAAGCCGCCGACCGGCTGGGCGTGCCGGAGAGCGAACTCACCACCGCCGATAGCAAGGTGACCCACGCCAAATCGGGCAAGTCGCTGCGCTATGGCGAGCTTGCCGCCGGCGCGGCGGAACGCTCTCTGGCGAGCGATCCGGTGCTCAAGACCCGCGATCAGTGGAAGCTGATCGGCAAGCCCATGGCCCGCCGCGACATTCCTGCCAAGGTCGATGGCAGCGCGGTCTATGGCATCGACTTCACCCTCCCCGACATGCGGGTTGCCACCATTGCGATGGCACCGGTGCGTGGCGGCACGCTCGAAAGCGTCGACGAGGCTCCGGCGCTTGCCGTCAAAGGCGTCGAAAAAGTGGTCAAGCTGCCCGATGCGGTGGTGGTGATCGGCAAGGGCTACTGGCAGGCGAAGAAGGGCCTCGATGCGCTGGCGCCGAAATTCTCCGACGGCGGCAATGCGGCGGTGTCGACTGCGGCCATCTACGCCGCGCAGGCCAAGCTGCGCCAGACCGCGGAAAAGCCCGACAACGAGGGCGGATCGGGCGATGTCGATGCGGCTTTCGGGGCGGCGGGCGCCAAGGTGGTCGAGGCCGAGTACCGCGTGCCCTTCCTCCACCACGCGATGATGGAGCCCTTCGCGCTCACCGGCCATTTCAAGGACGGCAAGCTCCACCTGTGGGGCGGCCTGCAAGACCCGCTTTCCACCCGCACCAAGGCGGCTGCGGCCGCGGGGCTGGACGTGGACGACGTGATCTTCAACCCCATGATCATGGGCGGCGGATTCGGCCGGCGCTTCCCCGATCTGGTCGAGATCATCGATCAGGTCGCGGTTCTGGCCAAGCAGGTGCCCTATCCGGTCAAGCTGATCTGGAGCCGCGAGGAGGAAGTCACTCACGGCACCTATCGCCCGCAGTCTTCGGCGATGCTCAAAGGCTCGGTCAAGGACGGCAAGATCACCGCGATGCGTATCGACTATGCGCAGAGCGGCAGCGCGGAAGGCGAGGTGCCCTTCATCTACGCCATCCCCGCAACCTCGCGCCGGCACTATGCCTATCAGTCGAACCAGATCGACGGGCCGTGGCGCTCGGTCAATGCGACGCAGCTGGGCTTCTACACTGAAAGCTTCATGGACGAGCTGGCGGCAGCTGCGGGGGTCGAACCCTACCGCTTCCGCCGCGCGCACCTTGCGCCGGGCTCGCGCCATCTGGCGGTGCTCGATGAAGTGGCGCGGCGGTCCAACTGGGACAGTCCGCTGCCCGACGGCGTGGGCCGCGGCATCGCCATCGTCGAGAGCTTCGGCACGATCGTTGCCGAGGTGGTGGAGGCGAGCATCAGGGACGACGGCAGCCCCAAGGTGCTGCGCGCCTGGGCAGTGGTCGATTGCGGCACCACGGTGAACCCACTCAACGCCGAGGCGCAGATTGCAGGCGGCCTTATCATGGGGCTGTCCTCCGCCATCGGCGAGCAGGTCACGATCGAGAAGGGCGCGGTGGTGCAGAGCAATTTCGCCGACTACCCGATCCTCAAGCTGGCCGATGCGCCGCCGGTGATCGACGTGCACTTCATCGAAAGCGGCGCGAAGACCGGCGGGATCGGCGAGCCGGGCCTGCCGCCTGCCTCGCCGGCGCTGGCCAACGCGATTGCCGCGGCTTCGGGCAAGCGCATCCGCAACCTGCCGGTGCTGACGCAGGCCAAGGCCTGAGGGCGAGCTCTTGGATCCTGGCGGCTGGTCGGCGCTGATCCTCGCCGGAGGGGCCGGGCGGCGGTTCGGCGCCAATGAGCGGGGGGGCAAACTGCTGGCCGACCTTGGCGGCGCGCCGGTGATCCGGCGGGTGGCCGAACGGGTTGCCGCGGCGGATTTCGCCGAGGTGGTGGTGGTCACGGGAGCCGAGGGAGCCTCGCTTTGCTCGGCTCTTGAGGGTCTTGCCTGCGGCTTCGTCCACGCGTCCGACTGGGCCGAGGGCATGGCGGCGAGCCTGCGGGCCGGGATCGCGGCGCTGGCCCCGGATGCGCCGGGCGTGTGCGTGTTCCTCGGCGACATGCCGCTGGTGCCGGTGGGCCTGTGCGGGCAACTTGCCGAGGCGGCCGCGGCGGCGGGCTATGCCGCCAGACCGCGCCATGCGGGCAAGCCCGGTCATCCGGTCGCCTTCACCCGCGCGGCCTTTGCCGATCTCATGACGCTGGAAGGGGACAGGGGGGCGACGGCGCTGCTCGCCGGGCGGGAAGACGTGGCCTACCTCGATACCGCCGACAGCGGCGTGCTGTTCGACATCGATACGCCCGCAGACCTCCCCGCCGCCGCCGCGTGGAAGATCTGAGCGACCTCGGCAACCAGTGAGAGCGCCACATCGCGCGGGGCCTTGCCGAAGCCATTGAGGCCCACAGGCGCGTGAAGCCGTGCCAGCGCCGTCTCGCTCACCCCATGCCCGCGCAGCCGCGCCTGCCGTCCTTCCAGCCGCACCCGCGCTCCAACCGCCCCTACGTAGCAGGCCTCGCTCATCAGGGCGGCGGCAAGGCCCCGCTCGTCGTCTTCGCGGTCGTGCGAGAGCACCGCGATGGCGGTCCAGCGGTCGATGCCGATGGCGCCGAGCGCGGCCGCGGGGTCGGTGCGGTGGTAGGTGATGCCGGGGAAGGGCGCTGCCTCAGGGCCGCCGGGGGTGACGAGCGCGACCTGCCAGCCCATCGCGCGGGCGAGCGTGGCGGCGTTCAGCGTCGCCCCGTCCTCGCCCACCAGCACCAGCCGGGGGGGCGGAGCGAACAGGCGGGTGTAGGTGGTGCCGTCCCAGCTGTCCGCGTGCGCCTCGCCTGCGGCTTCGGCGCGGCGCGTGGTGCCGTCGCTTGACCAGAGCACCGGGCGGCGGGCGTGCCAGCCTTCGATGAGCGCCGCCACCGCCGGTTCATCGGCTGCGACTGGCTCGACCAGCACGCTGATCCCCGATCCGCAGGCGAGCTTGATGTCGATCCACGGGCTGCCCTCGCCATAGCGCAGCAGGCGCGGTGTGCCGTCGGCCAGAACAGCGCGGGCGTGGCGGGCGACGTCGTCCTCAATGCAGCCGCCCGACAGGAAGCCCCAGTGCTCGTCTGCCGTGATCAGCATCTGCGCGCCCACGTCGCGCGGCGCGGACCCGTCGACCTCGACCAGCGTCGCCAGCGCGAACCGCTGCGGCAGGGCGGGCAGGGCGAGCAGCGCCTCGCGGATATCGTCGACAGGGGCGGCAAGGCGCCAGCGGCTCATGGGGTTACGCGAACTTTCGACAGGGGGCTTTCGGCAGGGGCGGGAGCCGTCAGACTAGCCCGCCCGCCGCCGCCTTACCAGCCCTGCTTGCGGCGCAGCGGATCGAGAATGTTCGAGTAGTCGTCGCTCCACACCCGGAAATCGGCCGGAACCTTCGTGCGGGTCCAAGCGGGATCCCCCGCGATGGTGCCCACGTCCGCGTCCTTGCGGGCGACGATGGCGACCTCGACCGAGGCTTTCAGCGAGGTCATGAAGCTCTCCATCTTCTGCGCGTCGGCCCGGTGCCAGGTGGTGAGCCCCGCTTCGCGCGCAGAGGCGGCGACCACGTGCGCAAGGGTCATGTTGCGGTTCGAAATGTTGAAGATCAGCGCGCCGCCGGGGGCGAGCTTGGCGGCATACATCGCGACCGCCTCCTTGGTGATGAGGTGCACCGGGGGCGAGGCCGAGGAGAAAGCGTCGAGCATGATGAGGTCATACCCGCCCGCATCCTTCGCCAGCGTCAGGCGACCGTCGCCGATCACGATCCGGGCGTCGGGCGCGCATTCCGTGAAGGAACGGAACAGCTTGGGATCGCGCGCGATATGCACCACTTCGGGGTCGATCTCGTAGAAGTCCCATGCCTCTCCGGGGCGCGAGTGGCAGGCGAGCGAGCCCATGCCGAGGCCGACCACCGCGACCTTGCCGAGCTTTCCGCCATGCGCCGCGCGGGCCTGTTCGATGGCTTCATGATAGGCGCCGCCGAGGTGGAAATAGCTCGCCGGCTCCGGCCGACCGGCTAGCGGCTTGCCGCCATCGTCGGCCCAGCGTTCGGCCCCGTGAAGGGTGTTGCCGTGCTGGAGATAGCGGCCCTTGCCGTCCGGGGTCTCGTAGGTCGAATGCACCGCGAAGAACGAACGGGTGCGCGAAATGAGGTGCGCAGGTGTCGACACGGCGACCGACACCAGCATGCCGAGCGTTGCCGCAAACAGCAGGCGGCCGGGCCGGGCGATGGCGGTGGCGGTAAGACCGAGGGTGACGATCAGGATCATGATGATCGCCGTGGTCGACAGGGTGTCCTGATTGATCACACCGCGGTCGGCGAGCAGGAACAGCCCGAAGGCGGCCGCGAGGCCCGTGCCGATAAAGACCGGACGGGTCCGCGCCATCAGGCCGCGCACGTCCGACCGGCACAGCAGCACCGCCAGCGTCAGGATCGGGAATTCGAGCAGCCCGGTGAACAGGAAGGGCGCGGCGAGCGAGGCCAGCGCCCCGCCGATCACGCCGCCCAGCGACATGAAGAAGTAGAACTGCGTGAGATCCCCCACCGCCGGGCGGCGCGCGTAAAGCTCGCGGTGGCACAGCGTGACGCTGACCGTGAAAAAGGCGAGGTTGAGCGGCAGCAGGATGTAGAACGGCATCCCCCGCACGAAAGGCAGCGTGGCGATGATCGCGGCGAGCAGCACCGGCTGGAGCAGCATCAGCACGCGCTCCAGCCGCTCGCCACCGGTGCGGAAGGCGATCGAGAAGGTCATGAGATAGAGCGCCAGCGGCAGCACCCACAGCAGCGGCACGGCGGCAATCTCGCCAGTGACATGCGCGGTGGTCGCGACCAGCAGCGCCGAAGGCACGAGCGACAGCCCGATCCACGCGAGCCGGTCGCGGTTGGTGACGATGCTTGCAGGCGCCGCGTCCTCGGCCGGGGCGGGGACGTTCACCGCAGCAACGCTCTGCGGGGCGCGGCGCAGGAACAGCGCGCAGGTCGCGATGCTCACCAGCAGCGCGCCGAAGCCGGCGCTCCACACCGAGGCCTGCATCTGGAGCGGCAGCATCTGCTCGATCACCAGCGGATAGGCGAGCAGCGCCAGCAAGGAACCGATGTTCGAGGCGCCATAGAGGAAATAGGGGTCGCTCGCATGCGGGTGGCCGGTGCGGGCGAACCACGCCTGCAGCAGCGGACCATTGGCCGAGACGGCAAAGAACGGCAGGCCGACCGACAGGCCGAACACCCCGATCAGCCACAGCGCCTGACCCTGTTCGGGTGGCGTGCCAAGGGCATCGCTCAGCGCGATCGGCAGGGCGAGCGCGAACACCAGCGCCATCAGCGCAAGGTGCACCACTGCCGCCGTGCGCGGGGCAAGGCGGCGGGTCAGGCCGTGGGCATAGGCATAGCCCAGCAGCAGCACGCTCTGGAAGAACACCATCGCCACCGACCACACCGCAGGCGTTCCCCCCAGCACCGGCATCACCATCTTGGTAAACATCGGCTGCACCCCGAACAGCAGGAAGGCCGACAGGAAGATGGTGAGGGTGTAGACAGGCAGCGCAAGCAGGCTGGTCTTGCGCGCATCATATCCGAACATGTTCGGCATGGCGGTGTTGCTGGTCGTCATGGGTTCGGGCTTCCAGGCGTTGGGTTTTTTCGGTTCTGTCTGCCGGGCTAACCCGAAATCGCTAACAACGGATTAAGCATATTCCGAAGATCCGCCGCCGCCGCGAGAACCCCGCCGCGACTGCGCTGAACACATCCGGAAAGGCACCAAGCAGGGCGGGCCGTCGCTGGAGAATGTCTCTGCGGTCGCCTTCTCGGACGGGACGGGAGGGCATGGTTCCGTGTCACGGACGCGCTTGCCGGTTATGCCGACCAGCTTATCGTGCCCGAGAACCGGCAGGTGAAGCGCCCGCAGGCAATGGGGGTGGGCGACGACGGATCAGAAGCGAATGGAGATCGAAGAGGCCCAGCGGTTCACGGCAGCCCGGGCGAAACCGATCTTTCCGGGAAAGACAAGGTCAGCCGAGCCTGACGACCACCAGGCCTTGAGCGGCAGCCTCCTGTACCAATCCATCGGCCCAGTAAGGGTTTGCCGGTAATGCGACAGCAGCAGCCCGACCTGCGGCCGGTGCCCTTCGCCGATTGCGACCTCGCTCCAGTGCCGATCGAGACTGCCGGGAAACATCTGTTCGGCGAGAATGGCGCTGCTGATCACTGCTTCGTTGCAGCCGTGCTGATCCGCAAGCGCCAGGATCTCGCCCATCAGGTCCGGTCCGGTCCGGCGCAGGAGGATCGACAGGTCAGCCACCCACTTCAGCCGATGCCAGAACGTGATCGATCCGTGCAGAATGAGGTAGAGGCAGTAATACGCATTGTTCAGCGACGGTGTCGGCGCAAAGTCGACCGAAGCCATGAACGCCCGCGTAAGGCCTTGTGGTTCGAACTTGAACAGCCGCCGATGCACTTCGATGGGCACCGAAAATTGCCTGTCGAGGAAAGTGAGATCCTTCTGGATCAACATATCGTGATATTGCCGGGAGCGTGCAGCGAACTTGCCCGGTTTCAGGGTGTTCGGGAGATATCGGTAGTCCGATCGCCTGAAGACCTTTATCGCCTCCCTCGCCTGTTCGGGCTTGATCAGGATGTCCAGATCCCTTGCCGTGCGCAGCGTCGAATTGTCGTACAGCTGAGCGGCGAGACCAGACCCCTTCAGGATCGAGAAGGATAGTCCCGCGTCCGCGAGTGCCGCAACAGCCCTGCGCTCGGCCGCGTTGCGCCGCATCGTGTTCGCAGCGTTGTGTCTGATGCTGGCACGCACGGTGGTGAGCGCGCCAGATTCGGCGTCGGTGAACCTCTCCGGCGTGCCGAGCGCCGCATGGAGCAAGGGAGCGACCTTGTGCCGCTCGATAGCATGCGCAGCGAGCTCCCGCGTCAGGACGACCTTGGTGTTGACGACCGGTAGCGAAAGGGCGGGCCGCAGCGCGTCGCAGAGGGCCAGGGTGAGACAGCCTTCGCCCGGCTCGCTATGATCCCCTGGCCGGTTCACCGATCCGAAAAGCCTGTCACCGGAGCGATGTGCGCGCAGATCTCGATCATGTGGCAGCCTGCCTGACATGTTGTTCGGGTTCGTCACTCGGTAACGCCAAAGGGGGCTTAGGTGAAGCGTCCCGATGGCTTGACTTGCGATCCGTTCGTATGGCAACTTTGGTCAACAATATTAGCTAACCATCTAAAAAGCTTGTCCCGTCGTTAGGACCCACGTCTCAGCGGACACATGATCGCCAGCCACTGCTTGCAGACGATTGCGGCCAAAGGTCAGCGCTCCTGTGGAACTTGCCACTGTCCGGTCAAAGTCGAACCATGCTGAGAGTGTCCGATCCTTGGCTTTCACCGCGGTCGAGGTTCCTGCGATGGAAAAATCACACGCTCAGCGGTGTGGCGCGCGGCGAACGAGGAGGAAACCACAATGACCGACCAAGTCCCCGAGCGAGCGACCCTACACCGCACCCCAGCTCATCCCTGACGCGATGAGACTATCACCCCAAGGCAAGAAATCATTCCATACACACGAGTCCCCCTACATCGGTACAAGCTTTTCGCGCCTTCCTGATCCCTCGATGATTTTGGGCCGAACGCCTCGGCGGATTTGATGACTGCGCGCTTCGCTACCATCAACGCGCGGCGACAGCGGTAGGACCGGCACTGAGGCTGAGGTAGAGCTAGGCTCGATTGCAAGGCCGGCTTCCTCGCCCGCGCAAGCGAGAGGGGAACTCAGTATGACCGACCAAATCTCATACGATCGACCCGACCCTGTACGGCGCCCCGGCTCATCCGTCCTGACACGAAGAGCTTCTCGCCCGAGGGAAAATGCCAAGACCGTCCCGGTGAAACGACCGTCGCTACCATTCAGTTAGGACCGTCCTGACGCGCGACCCGAGAGTGCCCGAAGCATCTCGGGAATATCTGATCGATGGCCTATGCGGCGATGGACATTCCGAGATATTTCGGTAACTTGACCCCGCTGGCCATGCAGAGCGGCAAACACGAGGACAACAAAATGAACAAGGCCCCAGTGCCCGAACGATCGACCCGTCCCTACTCGGCGCCCCGCCTGATCCGCCCTGATGCGAAAAGCCTCTCGCCAGAGGGTAAATCGACTGTCAGAGTGAACGAAACCACCTTCTTCGGCGGGTCCGTTTACGGGCCTTCCTGATCGCATGACAGGGATACAACACCGATGACGAAGTTAGATGTGTCTGAACGCTCGCCCCGTCGCTATACCGCGCCCAAGCTTTTGCGTCCTGATGCCCGAATGCTGTCGCCCGAGGGCAAACCCTATCAACATTTTGTAGAGACCCAACTGTTCAACGGGGTCTATTCCGGGCCGAGCTGACCCTTGCGCATCTTGTGCGGCCGCCGCGATCAGCGGCGCGCGGCTGCGGCGGCGAAACGGGTGCTCAGGCCGAAGTCGATCCCCGCGAGATTGCGGTAATGCGCCACCACCGACCAGTTCCAGTTGGGCTCCACCAGTACCGGCCCGTCTTTGGTCAGGGCCAAGTCCCAGCCGATCATCGGCGGTAGTGGCTCGGACGACACGGCACTGACCCGGCTGTGCACCGCGCACGCCAGGGCCGCCAATGCGCCGGCCTCATGGATGGTGTGCCCGGCAAAGCAGGCGGCGCGCTCCCGATCCTTGAGGGGCAGGGCAGCCAGGGCGGCCTCGTCGAACGGAGCCAGCCTGCCGCTGTGCGGATCGACGGGGATGATGCACCAGGACCGGGAGAGCGGTCGTTCGTCCCCCAAGGGAAATTCGGTCAGCATCGACAGAACCGCGACGACGCCCCCGTCAGTTTGCGCCGTGATGGTCCTGAAGGTCGCGAGCGTGGGCCCAGCCCATGCGGCAAGGTCGGGATGGTTCGCAAGCAGCGGCTGCATCACCAAGGGGCCAGCCGACCGGTGGCCGCTCGTGACTTCGCCAAGGCTCCCCTCGCGCACGCCCGATGCGCTGGTCAGCCGCCAGGCACGCTCGCCGAACCGTTCGAGCAGTGCGCTGCCCCGGCCGCCGCTGCCCTGCGCCGGCTTCACGAAAACGCAGTCGCTCGCCGTTGCCGCGAAGGCGCGCGCCCAATCTTCGGCGAGAGCGCCGTTCACCCGCACGGTGGGGATGTGGGCCAGCCCCTCCCCGCGGCAGAAATCCGCGAAGGCGCCTTTGTTATCGAGCCGCGCGCGCGCGCGCGCTCGGGCATAGGGCGCCAGCGCGAGCTGGTGTTCGATCTGAAGGTATAGCTCGGATCGCAAGGCGCGAATCCACGGCAGATCCCGGCGCAGCAATCGCGCTTCATGGGGCCACAAGCCGTCACGCAGCAGGCAATGGGCATTGGCGACAAGCACGCGGCTGCCGCGCCCCGGCTGACCACCCATGACCGCACGCAGGGCAGGCTTCAGCGACATCCGCAGCAGCAGGCCGGCGATGAGGCGCGCGCGGTTCCCTCGCATTGAGGGGCTCAGCCCAAGGGATCGAGATAGGAGGCGAATTGGTTGTAGCGCGCCGCCTGCGGAAAGCCGGTCACTTCGGCCTTGCCCGCGACGAGCCAGGCATGGGTCCCCACCTCGTTCAGCGGCTTGTCCCGCTCGACCCCGATGAACATGACGCTGGGCAGCCCCCGATTGCGCAGCATGCGTCTTGCGACCAGCGCCTGCGGCAGGCACACCACCTCGAACGGCAAGAGCTGCTCGGCGCGGCGGATCGCCCTGCCGACCCGCCGCGCCATGCTCAATTGCTGCGCGCCGAGCGAGAGTGCCTCATTCGCGGCGAGCCCCACCTCCGGTCGATGGGCCTGCCCGTAAAGCCGCGGCTGGCGGCGGGCACCATAGGCCAGCAGGAACAGCTTCAAGACGGTCAATCGGATCATCGCCTCGGCGACCAGCACTCGCCAGCCGATCCTCTCGCGCAAGGATCGGCGGCGGGGCGAGGCCGTGCGCGCCGGCACGTCAGCAGTCCACGGCAGCAATGATGCCTTCCTCGCACATCTCGCAAATCCAGGCCTCGACGTCGCAGAGCGCCTGCGGCTCCCCCACGTCGAATTCCGTCACGAGGCTGGCTGCAAGGTCTGCGGCGCCGCAGGGCTGTTCCAGCCGGCTCCACAGGAAGGTTCCCGTTTCGTTGAGCGACCGGAATTTGCCGGAGCTGGCGCACATCAGCAGCATTTCATCCTGCACTCCGGCCTCAAGCCATTGATCGTTCTTCCGGTACTTCACGGCCACTCCTCGTTTATTGCGCGCATCGACCGGCAGCAGCAAGGCTGTCACGATATCCCAGCCGCGCCATCATGTCCGCATGGTCGTTTTCGATCTTCGCGACCTGTTCCTCGCTCAACTCGGTCCGCCATCCCCCCGCGATGCCCTTCCGGAAAAAGTTCCGGCCCGGCGGTGCTTCGCGAAAGCCCGCTTCGGCTTCGATCGATCGCAGGCGGTCAAAGCGCGCAAGCTCGACCGCGCGCTCTAGCGCTTCGCGGGAAGTGACGCGCCCCGCGAATGCGAGCGCCGCACCGATCGTTGCCACCGGATCGGCCTGCATGTCTTCATAGCGGACGAGGTGCACCGGGATATCCGTCTGGTCGAGCCAGCTGGCATGCCATTTGCTCCAGCTGAGCAGTCTCTGGCGCAATTGGTTGTGCTGGCCACTTCGCCCGCCGCAGAACGCAAATCCCGGGTCCGCCATGTCGGCAATCGCCTGGTCAATCCCGCGCGCGGAGTGATTTGCCAACGAGGGGGCGACGTCGCGCGGATCGCGAACGATCACGATGGCGCCCCCCGCAGCCTGCGCCCCTCCCAGCAGCGCCTCCTCCCTGTCGGTCATCGTGTAACTGTCATGAACCTTGACCAGTCCGACTGTCGCGTCGATGCGATCATCCTCTTCGCCCGACTGCAGCGGATCGTCGCATTCCGCTTCCTCCTCCTGCGCCATAAAGCGGTGCAGCATCGGACGCATGCGATCGATTTCGGCATGGGTCAGGATGCCGGACTCGACCAGCAGGAGGTTGTCGAAAGGCTGCCGGGCACTGGCGATCCCGCCGCGTTCGGGCAAGTTGTTGATGTCGGCCGGCGTCTCCTGCGAGCCGTGGAGGTTGGCAACCACCAGGCGAAACCACGTGTTGCCCGATTTGGGATAGGACGCGAGCCAGAACGGGCGAGGCATCAGGCCGGGCTTCCCCGATCGCTGCGCGCAGCGGCCCAGTCGCTCTCCAGCATGTCGAGCCCGTGCTCCATGTGGGAGAAATCGAGCGGTCGGCGAAAGCAGGCGAATTGCGCCTGCGCGTACAGCTGTGCCGCCACCCGGAAATAATCGGCTTTCTGCTCAAGCTTCCACATCATGCGTGGGCGAAAGGCGTTCCGCCGCACCAGCATCGCCGCGTCGGCGACGGGTAGCGGTTCGATCCCCGGCGCCTCGCCATTGCGTTGCTCGAACAGGTCATAAAGGCGGCCCACAGGCGCCGCGTCTGAGTGCACGGATTGGGGACGAACGTAGAACTTGTTGATCTGGTGGCGCACTCCCTCGCCGCAGCGCTGGTCGAGAGCGAGGCTCTTCACCGAGCGCTCCCACAGTTTGTGCTGGCGACCATCGCTCTCGACCCACAGGCGCCCGTCAACGCCCGGAGCCAGCACGCAAAGGTCATCGCTCAGCATCGGGTAACCGCGCTCGCCCAGAGCGGCGCACAGGGTGGATTTGCCGGCACCCGACGCCCCGCAGAAAAGGACCGCCTGTCCGCCTACCAGCACCGCGCTCGCATGGAGCACGACGGATTGCCGAAGATGCAGCAGGATACCGAGCACGCTGCCGGTGAGGAAGGCGGTCAGGTCTTCTGCATCGACGCCCTCTTCCGGCTCATAGGTGATCTCGCTGCGGCCGCCGATCAGGAAGCGTGCAACGCCCGGGATCTTGAGCAGGAAAGCGTCCGCGCTGCGCTGCCAGTTGGGGCCTGAGTTGAGGATCACCGCATCGAGCGCGTCGGGTACGGGACCATGCCAGATGCTGACCCGCGTGTTGTCCCTATCCTGCGAAGCAGGCCTGAGACCCGGCAACTCCAGGTCGCTGCGGATATCGAGGCCGCAGGCCCGATATGCGAACCGGGTAGAAGCGGACGCAGCACGTTCGTTGGTCGAGACCGGGGTCATGGGGCTGCATCCTTCATGGTTTGTCCGTTTGCAACCCATTCATTGATTTCCGCAAGCTTATACAGCAGCATGCGCCGCGCCGGAAACACTTTGCCCGAGGCGGCGGCAACTTGCCTTGTAAGGTTGCTCAGGCTTTCGCGGTCGACCAACTCCTGAAGCATCGGCTCCAAACGCGTCCAGTCCGGCATGTCGCGAGGTTGATCGATGTCCACCTGCGCTCTGAACCGATGCGTCGGCTCGACCTGGTCTCCCATGAATTTGGTGGGAGCGAGACGGCGGTCGTCCGGAACGATGCCGGCAACCGCGCTCCGGTGCAGGGCGCGCCCCATTCCATTTTGGAAATACATCGTCGTCGGGGCCTTCAGGAAGCAGGACAGCAAAGGCCGATCAAGCAGCGGCCATGCGTACTCGACCGAGCTGTTCGCCGCGATCAGCGAACAGCTTTCCGTTCGCGTCGAGACAAACGGGCGTGAGATCATGCTTGCACTGAAGGCTCTCACGGTCGGATACGGGTGATCGAACTGCGCATCCCGTTTGAGTTGTTCGCCGATCTCCAGGCGGGCCATGATGTCAGAGGCCAAAGGTAGGGCCGCGATGCGCTTGTGGGCTGAATCCAGTAACCTGCGGGAATAGTTGCTGCGGGAATCGCGCCCCAGCATGATCCGCACAAACTTCCTGGTGCGGACCAACGGGTTGGTACCGAGTGCCTGCCACAGCGCGCGATACTCGCGCCGGTCCATCATTTCCCGGGCGAAGTTCGGAGCATAGTTCGTGACGCCTTCGTCACCGCCGAAGCCCGACAGGAGGCCCGTCACGCCGAGCCGCTCGGCCAAACGATAGATCGGCGATTGATGCACCGCCGACCCATGCTCCGCCGGATGACCAAGGATGGACCAGATACGCTCCCGCGGGATCGCTTCCGTCTGGCCGCACAGCAAGTGATTTCGGGCAAGGCCGAGGCGCTGACTGACGCCGATTATGGCAGCCCCTTCCAGTTCTTGTCTCGCCCAGCCGAACCCATGCAGCTGGCACTCGGAGCGCTCCTCGCTGCGCAAGGCGAAGGCAAGCACGGTCGAGGAATCGAGCCCGCCGCTGATCTCGATCCCGTGGCTTTCGTGCTCGGCGAGCCGCGCCGCGGTCGCCCTGTCGAGCAGTTCGCGGTACCGCTCGAGCAGGTCGGTGTCGCGCTCGTCGGATTCCAGAGCCTCGTCCGCGAGATTGCAATAGCGTGAAATTCTTGCCCCATTGTCGGCAATTCGCAGGCTGTGCCCGGGCGGCACCTTCAGGATGCCGGTAAACGGTGTCGCCTCGCACGACATGGATGCGGATGCCAGGAAACGGGCCACCCAACTGGGATCGACGTCCGGCGAAAGGCGGGCAGCGTGCCGCAATGCCGGGATCGACGTGGCACAGGCACCGCTCCCTGCGGTTTCCCCTTGCATCCAGTAGAGCGGCCGGATCCCGACCGGATCCCTCGCGGCGAAGACCGATCTGTTCCGGGGATCATGGATGGCAAAGGCGAAATCGCCTTCGAGATGGCGGGGAGCCTCCTCGCCCCATTTCCGGTAGGCCCTGATGATGAGGAGCGGTGCGTCCTGCGCCAGCGTGCCTGACACATCGCCGAGCGCGCGGGCAATGTCGCGGCCATTGTCGATGCGCGCCCAGGCACAGGCCACCATGCCATCCTCTTGGCACACCCGCATGTGCCGGCGTGCACTGCCCCATGCCCTCGGAATGGCGGACACGGCGAGGCATCCTTGTGCGCCATGGGTATCGATGCGCGCCTCAGCATATGGCAGCAAGGCCTTCGCGATACCACGCGCGCACGGACCGGGTCCTTCGCCTACACCGAGATAGAACATGCGTTCCTCATGCGTACTGAAGTCCGGGCATGATCATGGGAGGAAAAATCGCTCTGCTCCTTTTGCGCGGACAGCCCTAACGAGCCTGATGCGAATAACTTAGGCAAATATTGCAGTCCAGCGGTCGGGCGTCGGGGAGCTTGCTGGATTACGGCATCTGCTGCCAAGCGATCTTGCTATGGAACACCCGAAGGCGGTTTGCCCTGCATCGCCTGGTACGGGCCCTCGACCGCCACTCTGGGGTCGGGCGCGTTCGGCTGAGGGTGGGTGCCAAAGGCAATGTCTGCTTCATCGCGCAGATGCTGACTGCGCAAATCCGCGTCTCTCTTCCTGTTGGCCGCACAGGCAGCTTGCGACCTGCGTCCTCGGTCGGCTCGTACTGGCCATCCCTGTGTCTTGCTGTACGAGCCCGGGTGTCGATGAGAGGCAAGCGCGGTTCCGCTTTCAGTGATCATCGCCCGGCAGGCCGATTTGGGGGCACGAACCCCCCTCCTCAATCCCGCGAGACTGGCGATCCAGGACGGACATGGCCGAATGCACCTGGACGCGCGTCGCCACCACATGGCTATGTCGCGTGGTTCTTCCAACAGCCGGCAGCTATTCATAAACGGGAAAAATGGTGCCGCTTACGTGACTCGAACACGTGACCCCATCATTACGAATGATGTGCTCTACCGACTGAGCTAAAGCGGCGCGCCTTGTGGGCAGGGCGCGCACATAGCCACAGGGATGGCGGGAGGCAACGGAATTTGTCGGGTGCGCGGTCCGGCGGCGGTGCGCCTCAGCAGGGACGATGCGTGACTTGCGGACCAGCCGAGAATTCGGCACCCGATATGTCCACAGCCCGTCTGCGCGTCACGGCGGGAAATCGATGGGCTGAACGCGCGCGCGGCTCCCGCGCCGCTCCGGACAATGCTCTTGCAGCACGCCTATGCCACGCGAGCGGGCGGGCGGCTCGCGCCGCCCGCTCGGGTCGTTGACGTCTTTCGGAAAACCACTGGTCGGGACGAGAGGATTCGAACCTCCGACCCCCACACCCCCAGTGTGATGCGCTACCAGGCTGCGCTACGTCCCGTCACCAGTGGAGCGGCGCCTATAGGAGCGCGGACGGAGGCTGGCAAGCGTCCTTGTTGGGTATCGCGCCGGCGGGCGGTGCAGACCTCCGTCTTGTAGGCCGTCCCTCCCGAGGTGGCCAATGATTGCCCCTTGCTTGCATTGCTGCTAGGCGCGCCCACTTGAACGCTGAGGCGGCACGCCTCGCACGGTATTTCACGGGATCCGATAGGCCTTACACGCATGACAATCGACCTTCTCGCCGCCGCCGGCGCGGGCGCTGCCGGAGCGCCGCCTGCCTGGATCAGCTTCCTGCCGATCGTCGGCATGATCGCGATCTTCTGGTTCCTGATCATCCGCCCGCAGATGAAGCGGCAGAAGGAGCATCAGGAGAAGATCGCCGCGGTCAAGAAGGGCGATCAGGTCGTCACCGCAGGCGGCCTTGTCGGCAAGGTGCTGAAGGTCGACGATACCTATGCCGAACTGGAGCTTGGCCCCAATGTCCGCGTCAAGGCGATCAAGGCGACGCTCGGCGATGTCATCCAGCCCGGCGGCTCGCCCGCCAACGACTGAGCCGGCCCGGCCGTAATCCCATTTGCGCGTGAGACCCTGACGCAATGCTCGACTTTCCCCTCTGGAAAAAGCTCAGCCTGTGGGCGGTGACGCTGGCGGCCTCGCTGCTGGCGCTGCCTTCGCTGTTCAATGTCGGGGGGCTGGACTGGCCTTCCGCGCTGCCCGACCCGCAGGTCAACCTCGGGCTCGATCTTGCGGGCGGCTCGCACCTGCTGCTTGAGGCGAAGGCCAATGACGTGCGCGCCCAGCGGCTCACCAATATGGAAGAGAACGTCCGCCAGCTGATGCGCAATGCCAAGCCGCGCATCCGCATCGGCGATGTCTCGACCGCCGATGGCAAGCTGTCCTTCATCCTCGAAAACGCCGCCGACATCGACCGCGCGCGCGGGCTGATCGAGCCTGCCATGCAGGGCGCGAACACCACGCGCGAGTGGGAGCTTTCGGTGGTGGACGGGCAGCGCATCGTGCTCGCCCAGACCGATGCGGGCGTCAATCAGGCGATCGACGATGCCATGGCGAGTGCGACCGAAGTGGTGCGCCGCCGCATCGACGAACTGGGCACGCGCGAGCCGACCATCATTCGCCAGGGCGACACGCGGATCGTCGTGCAGGTGCCGGGCCTGCAGGACCCCGAGGCGCTGAAGGCACTTGTCGGTCAGACCGCGCAGCTTGAATTCAAGCTCGTCGATCTCAATGCCCTGCCGAGCAATATCCAGGCCGGCATCGCGCCTCCGGGCAGCGAGATCTTTCCCTATGCCGAAACCTCCGGTGAAGGGGCGGGCGGGGCGATTGCGGTGCGGCGACTGGGCGGTATCCGCGGCGACAACCTCACCGGCGCGCAGGCGAGCGTGAACCCGCAGACGGGCGAGAACGTGGTCACCATCACCTTCGATGTGCAGGGCGGGGCCAAGTTCGCCAAGCTGACGACCGAGAATGTCGGCAAGCCCTTCGCGATCATCCTCGATAACAAGGTGCTCTCGGCGCCCAACATCAATGAACCGATCATCGGCGGAAACGCGCAGATCTCGGGAAGCTTCACCGCCGACAGCGCCAACCAGCTCGCCATCGCCCTGCGATCGGGCGCGCTGCCCGTACCGCTGGCGATCGTCGAGGAGCGCACCGTCGGGCCGGATCTTGGGGCGGATTCGATCCGCAAGGGCCTGCTCGCGATGGGCATCGGCAGTCTTGCCGTGATCGCGCTGATGATCGCGAGCTATGGCCGCTTCGGGGTCTACGCCACGGTCGCGCTGGTGTTCAACGTGCTGATGCTGCTCGGGATCATGGCGCTGGGCGGGTTCACCCTGACCCTGCCCGGGATCGCCGGCTTCGTCATCACCATCGGTGCGGCGGTCGATGCCAACGTGCTCATCAACGAGCGCATCCGCGAGGAGCGCGCGCGCGGGCGCCGGGTGGTCGCGGCGGTCGAGACGGGGTACAAGGAAGCCAGCCGCGCGATCTTCGACGCGAACCTCACCAACGTCATCTCGGGGGTGGCGCTGTTCGCCTTCGGGTCCGGGCCGGTCAAGGGCTTCGCGGTGGTGCTGGTGATCGGGATCATCACCTCGGTGTTCACCGGCGTGACCCTGACCCGCATGTTCGTTGCCGGGTGGCTGCGCAAGGCGCGCCCCAACGACATACAGATTTGAGGAGATTGGGCCGATGAAACTCCTGAAGCTCGTTCCCGACAACACCAACATCCAGTTCCTGAAGCTGCGCATTCCGTTCTTTGTGCTCAGCATCGTGCTGATTCTCGGCAGCTGGGCGGCGGTGGTGGTCAATGGGCTCAACTTCGGCGTCGACTTTGCCGGCGGCCAGGAAGTGCGCATGACCTTCCAGAGCCGCGAGCAGGCGCCGATCCCGTCCTTGCGCGAACTGGTCGGCGGGCTCGGTTACGGCGAGCCGGTGGTGCAGGAATTCGGCGCGCCCAATCAGGTGTCGATCCGCGTGCCCCTTCCCGACGGGGTCGAGGACACCCCCGGCGCGGCGACCGCGATCGGCGACAAGGTGATCGCCGCGATTGCCGCGCAATATCCCGACGCGCGCCGCGACGGGAACGACACCGTCTCGGGCAAGGTCGCAGGCGAGTTCCGCAACCAGGCGATCCTCGCGCTGCTGGCGGCGATGGCGGCGGTTTCGGTCTACATCTGGGTGCGCTTCGAATGGCAATTCGGCGTCGGCGCGATGTTCGCACTGGTCCACGACGTGTCGGTCACGCTCGGCCTGTTCGCGCTGACCCAGATGGAGTTCAGCTTGCAGATCGTCGCCGCGATCCTGGCGATCATCGGCTATTCGCTGAACGACACCATCGTGGTCTACGACCGCATCCGCGAAAACCTCAAGAAATTCCGTCGGATGGAGATGGGCGCGCTGCTCGACCTGTCGGTCAACGAGACGCTGGCGCGGACGGTGATGACCTCGCTGACGCTGTTCATCGCGCTGATCCCGCTGCTGATCTTCGGACCGCCGAGCCTGTTCGGCATGGTCGCGGCGATCACCGTGGGCCTGTTCATCGGCACCTATTCCTCGATCTACATGGCAGGGCCGCTGCTGATCTGGATGGGGGTGACGACCGACAGCTTCGTGCCGACCGAAAGCGCGGTCGAGCGGCAGGACAAGATCGCGCGCGGGCAGGTCTGAGGGCTAGCCCGCCAGTCTTTCCCAATGCGCCGCGAGCGCGGCAGCGTTGGCGTCCCAGCTGAAGGCCTCGGTCAGCGCTGCCACCGCCGCGCGCGGGGGCGGGGCGGCGAGAACCGCGCTTACCCCTGCCGCCACCGCCTCGGCGTTGCGCTCCACCAGCCGCCCCGCGACATCGCCCGCGATCAGCTCGCGCGCGCCGCCGACATCGCAGGTCACCACCGGCGTGCCGCAGGCGAGCGCCTCGACCCAGGCGTTGGCGAGGCCCTCGTTGGCGGTCGGCAGCACCATCACGTCGGCCGCCGAAAGGATCAGCGGCATCAGATCGTGATCGATCGACCCGGCGAACAACACCCGGTCGGCCGCCCCCTCGCTCGCCGCAAGGGCGCGCAGATGCGCCTCGTCCTCGCCCTTGCCGACCAGCACCAGCCGCGTCTCGGGCGGAAGATGGCGCAGCGCCCGGATGGCGATGGCCTGTCCCTTGCGCTCGATCAGCGCGCCGACGCAGGCCAGCACCGGCGCGCGATCGGGGAGGGTGAAGCCCAGCTCCTCGGAAAGCTGGCGGCGCAGCTGCGGGTGGTCGAAGGGGCGGAAGCGATCCCGGTCGAGGCCGGTGTAATGGAGCGCGATCCGGTCCTCGGGCATCCCCATCGCGGCCATCCGCTCGGCCAGATCGCGGCTCACCGCCAATAGCCCGCTGGCGGCGCGCGCGGCTTCCACCATCTGCCTGCGGGCGAAATCCTGCGCGCCCCACAAGGTAATGTCGCTCCCGCGCGCCTTGATCGACAGCGGCCGGCCCAGCGCCTGCGCGATGGTCGCGGCGGCGGGGCCATCGGGGAAGAAGAACTGTGCGTCGATCACATCGACCGGCGCCTCGGCATGGAGCCTGCGCGCCAGAGGCAGGACCGCACGGGCAATCGCACCCGCGTTGCGCCGCGCACCGATGCGCGGGATCAGCGTGAAGCGCGGGCGGTGGACGGTGATGCCGCCTTCCTCGGCAGTTGTCGGCAGTTCGGCGAGCGGGCGATAACGGCCCAGCGCCAGCGGCGGCAGGCCGATGGGATTGACCACCGTCACCCGCCAATCCCCGCGCCTTGCCACCGCCTCCAGCGAGCGGGCGACGAAGGTCCCGAACCGGGGATTGACCGGGTTGGGGTAGAGCGTCGAGAGGACGAGAGCGTGGCGCATGGCGGGAGGCTCTACAGCGCCCTCACCAGCATGAAGGCGAGCGCGATCCACGGCGGATTGTCGACCACCACCTGTTTCTGCCCCGCGCCGGGGGGGAGCAGGCCGACGAGTGTGCCGCGCCGGTCGATCAGCCGTCCGAAGGCGAAGCGCCCCCCGGGCCGGGGCACAAGGCAATCGCGGTTCATCGCGCGCTGGATGTCGGCCGGATCGATCGGCCGCAGCCACACGAGGTCGCCGGGGCGATATTCGCCGGCGCTTGCTGTGACGGCGAGGACCAGCGGGGCGGGGCCGTCCTCGGGCGCGAGCGCGCTCGGCGCCAGCGCCTCGCGCGGTTTGGCGAGCGCCTCTGCGCCCTCGGTGCCCAGCTCGGCCACCACCAGCGCCGGGGGCGCGGCCTCGGCGCGCATCAGGCTGGCGGGATCGACGTCCAGCGCAGCGGCGATGCGGTTCATCCAGGTCAGCGACAATTGCCGCATCCCCGTCTCCAGCCGTCCGATGGTCTGGGCTGTCGTGGGCGGCGCGCAGGCGGCGGCAAGATCGGCGAGCGTCATCCCCTTGGCCTTGCGGATGTCGCGGATGCGGTTGGTCATGTAACGCCCTCAAGTAGCGAAGCGGTAGGGGCGCAGGCACGCCCTCAAGTAGCGAAGCGGTAGGGCGCATCAGACTACGCCTGTCTTTAACCGGATTGGTTTTACGCTTTCCTACAAGCACGCCGACTTGGCAAGTCCTTCGCGCGTCAAAGCAGGAGGAAAACCCATGGCCCGACATCTCGCCGAACGTGAACTGACCCCGGAAGGCCCGCGCCGCCGCCCTGCCGCACCCGGCGGTCTGGCCCGGACGCGCTCGGTCACGGTCAACCTTGCCGAAAGCCCGCTCGCCTGGCTCCATGCGCGCGGGCATCTGTGCGAACGGCTGTACAATGCGGGCGAGGCCCTGCGCGCCGATTACGAGCGCGCCCAGCTTGCCCCCAGCGTGACGATGCGCTGGGACCCGGTGCGGGTGAAGACCACCGGCGATCATGGCCTTGCTCCGAGCGAGCGGCAGATCGCCGCCCGCCAGCGGTTCGACGGGGCGATCCGCGCGGCGGGCAGGGGGCTGGAGGACATCCTGTGGCGCGTGGTCTGCGCCGGCGAGGCGTTGCCGGAGGCGGAGAAGGGACTCGGCTGGCCGGCGAGGAGCGGCAAGCTGGTGCTGCGCATCGCGCTGGAACGGGTCGCGGAGTTCTACCGGATCACCTGACCAAGCGCGGCGGCAACCTGTGCGCGCAGGGCCGGGAGCACCTCCGCCTCGAACCACGGGTGCTTGGCCATGAACAGCCGGGATCGCCAGGCCGGGTGGGGGAGGGCGACGAATGGCAGATCCTCGCCGAAGCGGCTGACCCGCTCGGCGAGGGACAGGCGCTTGAGATGCGGCAGATAGCGGCCTTGCGCATGGACGCCGACCAGCAGGGTGAGGCGGTCCTGCGGGAGCACGCCGAGCACCGCGTCGTGCCACTGCGGCGCGCACTCCTTGCGCGGGGGTGCGTCGCCGCCTGCCGCCCTGCCGGGGTAGCAGAAGCCCATCGGCATCTGCGCGACCTTGGCGGCATCGTAGAAAGTGGGCTTGTCCACCCCCAGCCACTCGCGCAGCCGATCGCCGCTGTCATCGTCCCACGGCACGCCGCTGTTGTGCACCTTGGTGCCGGGTGCCTGTCCGATGATGAGAATGCGTGCCGTCGCGGAAAAGCGCGCGATCGGGCGTGGCCCGAGCGGCAGGTATTCGGTACAAAGGGTGCAGGCGGCGATCCTGCGCCTCAGATCCTCGATGGTGTCGTGCCCCGGTTGCGGGCCGCTCACCCCTCGACCATTTCTGCCAGCATCAGCCAGCGTTCCTCCGCGGCGTCCTTTTCGGCGCGGGCATTGGCGATGCCTTGCGAGATGGTGGCGAACTTCTGCGGGTCCTTGGTGTAGAGCGCGGGATCGCTTAGCAGCGCCTCGCCCTTGGCGATGGCTGCCTCTAGTTCCTCGATCCGCTTCGGCAGGATCTCGTAATCGCGCTGGTCCTTGTAGGTGAGCCGGGGCGCGGGGGCGGGCTTTGTAGGAAGGGGTTTCTGCGTGCCCTCAGATGCGCCGCTGACCCGGCCTTGACCCCCGCCAGACCCCGTCTTGACCCCCGCAGGGGGTGCCTTGCGGCGCGCTTCCCAATCGGCGTATCCCCCGGCGACGATATCCACCTTGCCCGACCCGTCGAGGCCCAGCGTGATGGTGACGGTGCGGTCGAGGAAGTCGCGGTCGTGGCTGACGATGAGCACGGTGCCCTCGAAATCGGCGATGACTTCCTGAAGAAGATCAAGGGTTTCGAGATCGAGGTCGTTGGTCGGCTCGTCGAGCACGAGGAGATTGGCGGTGCGCGCGAATTCGCGGGCGAGCAGCAGGCGGGAGCGCTCTCCGCCCGAAAGAATGCCGATTTTGGTGTCGACGAGGCCGGGGTCGAATAGGAAATCCTTGAGGTACGCCTGCACGTGCTTGCGCACGCCCCGGACATCGATCCAGTCGCCGCCTTGCGCAAGAATCTGGCGGACGGTCGCCCCCGGTTCGAGGAGCTTCCTCTGCTGGTCGATCATCACGCCCGATAATGTGCGGGCGTGGGTGACCGAGCCGGTGTCGGGTTCAAGCTCTTTCGTCAGCAATTTCAACAGGGTGGTCTTCCCTGCGCCGTTGGCGCCGACGATCCCGATGCGGTCGCCGTTCTGGATCCGCAGGGAGAACGGCTTGATGATCGCGCGGTCTCCGTAAGTCTTTGATATGTTTTCGGAGACGATCACGGATTTGGACTTGAAGTCGTCATCCGAAGCCAGCTTCAGCTTGGCCGTCCCCGCGCCCGAGATCATCGCCGCCCTGACGGCGCGCATCTGGTGGAGCTTCTCCAGCCGCCCCTGGTTGCGCTTGCGCCGGGCCGTGACCCCGCGTTCGAGCCAGTGCGCCTCGATTTTCAGTTTCGCATCAAGGCGTTCCGCGGAACGGGCCTCCTCGGCATAGACCGTTTCTTCCCACGCCTCGTAACCGCCAAAGCCGATCTCCTTGCGCCTGAGGGTGCCCCGGTCGAGCCACAGGGTCGCGCGCGTCAGCCGCGTTAGAAAAGTGCGGTCGTGGGAAATGGTGATGAACGCGCCTCGGTAGCGCGAGAGCCAGTCCTCCAGCCAGTCGATCGCGGCGAGGTCAAGGTGGTTGGTCGGCTCGTCGAGCAGGATGAGATCGGGCTCCTGCGCCAGCGCGCGGGCGATGGCGGCGCGGCGCTTCTCGCCCCCGCTGGCGGTCGCCGCCGGGCGGCTCATGTCGATGCCGAGTTGCCCCGCGATGGCTTCGACCTCGTGTGCGGCGGGCGCGTCATCGCCGCCGATGGCGAAGTCCATGAGGGTGGAAAAGGGCGTGAAATCAGGGTCCTGCTCAAGGAACACGATCTTCGTTCCAGGCTTGATCCGGCGCGCACCGCGATCCGCCTCGATCCGCCCGGTGATGAGCCGCAGAAGCGTCGTCTTGCCCGCGCCGTTGCGGCCGATCAGCGCCAGACGGTCGCCGGGCAGGACGTGGAGGTCGATCGGGGCCGCGCCGCTTGTCGGGGTCGGGCCGCCGAACAGCCAGCGCCCCCCTTGCTGCAAGGCGATGCCTTCGAGCGAGAAGATGGGGGGCTGTGCCATGGTGCGCTGCACCTAGGCGCTGGACCGGCAGGCGGCAAGCCCGGGGTCCTCCTGCGGTTCAGTCGCGCGAAAGGCGAGACGCTCCAAAGGCGCGGCGAATTGGAGGAAATGCCCATGTTGAAGCCTGTCACCGCTGTTGTCGCCGCCTCGGCCCTTCTGGCCTTCCCGGCAGCCGCTTTCGCCGCGCCGCAGATCGCAATCACACCGGCCGGACCCGTGGTCGAACTCAACGTCTACGAGAGTATCGATGTCGCCCCCGACATCGCGACCATCGGTGCGGGCGTCACGACCGAAGCGCCCACCGCGACCGCGGCGCTTCGACAGAACTCGTTGGAAATGCAGAAGGTTATCGCCCGCATCAAGGCGCTGGGTGTGGCCGAGGTGGACATCCAGACGACCGGCATCAATCTCAATGCGCGCTACGATTACGATCCCGAAACGCAGCGGCAGGTGTTCCGCGGCTATCAGGCATCGAACCGCGTCAGCGTCACCCTGCGCAAGATCGACGAGGCCGGACGGGTGCTCGACGCGCTGGTCGAGGCCGGAGCGACCGATCTCAGCGGGCCGTCCTTCGGGATCGACGATGACGAGCCCGCCAAGGCCGAAGCCCGCAAGCGCGCGGTGACCCGGGCCGAGGCGCAGGCCCGCGTCTATGCGACCATGCTAGGCTATGCTGGCGTAAGGGTGCTGGCGATCTCGGAGAGCGTGGCCGCAAATGGCCCGGTTTTCGAGGGTGCCAAGCTGCGTGCCGTCTCCGCGCAGGTCGCCGCACCGCCGCCGTTGCAGCCGGGTCTCGTCCAGGCCGGGATCGGGGTTTCGGTGACCTACGAAATGGTCGGCCAGAGCGCCACAGCCGGAGCGCGGTAAGCCATTCACGGCTTGTTCAATGCGGCCCGTCTAGGCATGATCCCGTCATGAAGCCCTCCCGCCTCCGCCCTGTTTTGCTCCTCGGTCCGCTCGCCGCGCTTGCGCTGGCGGGCGCGCCGGCGCACGCGCAGGAACCGCCACGCGGCGATCAGGGTGAGGCACGGCGCGAGGCGCAGGCGGGCACGATCATGCGATCGGGCGAGATCGAGGCGAAGATCTTGCCGATGATGGGCGATGCCGAATATCTCGGCTTTGCCTATGATTCGACGATGCGCGCCTATCGCCTCAAGTTCATCAGGGATGGACGGGTGACCTATGTCGATGTCGACGCCCGCACGGGGCGGATCATTGGCCGGTCGCGCTGACGGCGGAGCGACGATGGCCGAATTGCGGGGGAAAGCAGCCCTTCCGGCGCGCGCGCGTCGCTTGACGCTGGCGTGCCAAAAGCGCACCACCCGCGCCAATCGCAAGCAGGGATTTGGTAGACCATGCGCATTCTGATCGTCGAAGACGAACCCACTCTTGGCGCGCAGTTGAAGGCGACGCTGGAAGGGCAGGGCTACGCCGTCGACCTGTCGACCGATGGCGAGGACGGACACTTCATGGGCTCGACCGAGGATTATGACGCGGTGGTGCTCGATCTCGGCCTGCCGGAGATCGACGGGCTGACCGTGCTCGGCATGTGGCGGCGCGAGGGCCGCAGCTTCCCGGTGCTGGTGCTGACCGCGCGCGACAGCTGGTCCGACAAGGTCGCAGGGCTCGATGCGGGGGCCGACGATTACCTCGCCAAGCCGTTCCAGACCGAGGAACTGATCGCCCGCCTGCGCGCCCTGATCCGCCGTGCGAGCGGCAACACTTCCTCCGAACTCACCGCCGGCGATGTGCGGCTGGACACGCGTTCGGGCCGCGTCACGCTCGCGGGCGAGCCGGTGAAGCTCACCGCGCAGGAATACAAGCTTTTGAGCTACCTCATGCACCACAAGGGCAAGGTGGTGAGCCGCACCGAACTGATCGAGCATATCTATGATCAGGATTTCGACCGGGATTCAAACACCATCGAAGTCTTCGTCACCCGCATCCGCAAGAAGCTCGGCGCAGACGTGATTACGACCATCCGTGGCCTCGGTTACAGCCTCGACGACCCCGCCGACGCACCCCGCGCCTGAGGCGGCGGCGCCGGGCGGCGATGCGCCTGCACCCTTGCCTGCGGGCGAGGGTGCCGATGTGCCTGGCATGACGGGCGCCGAACACCCCGGCAAACCCCGCGCAAGCCTCGCGCGGCGGATGGGGATGATCGCGGCGGGCTGGATCATGGTCCTCCTGCTCGGCGGCGGCATCGCGCTCGAACGCACGCTCACCACGCAGGTCGAGGCCAATTTCGACGAGCAGCTCGAATATATCCTCACTGCGATGATTTCGGCGGCCGAGATCGACGCCTTCGGTGAAGTGCAGTTCTACCGCACTCTGGGCGACCAGCGCTTTCTGGAGCCGGGCAGCGGCCTCTATTGGCAGGTGAGCGGCGGTAATTTCGAACCCTGGCCCTCGCGCAGCCTGTGGGACCGCACGCTCAAGCTGCGCGGCGTGGAAACAAAGGGCGGGGAATTCGACAGCGAAGTGCATTACTACAACTCCGACCAGTTCCCGGGCGAACCTCTGCGCATTGCCGAGCGCACGCTGATCCTGCCCGGCAGCGAGACGCGCTGGACCTTCGCGGTCGCCAGCGCAACCGAGCAGATGGACGCGCAGATCGGGCGGGTGCGGCTGATCCTGATCTGGAGCTTCGCGGTGCTGGGCCTCGGGCTGTTCCTCATGGCGCTGGTCCAGGTGCGTTATGGCCTTTCGCCGCTGCGCCGGGTGCGGGCGGCGATCCAGAAGCTGCGCACGACGGGTGCAAACCGCATCACCGATCCGCTTCCGCTGGAGGTGCAGCCGCTGGTCGAGGAGCTGAACGCGCTGCTCGAACATTCCGAACGGCAGGCCGAGGAAGCCCGGCGTCATGCGGGCAACCTTGCCCACGCCTTGAAGACCCCGCTGACTGTCCTGACCAACGCTGCCACCGCCCGCGCACCCGATCTCGGCGAGGCGGTGATGCGCGAGACTCGCACGATGCAACGCCATGTCGACCACCACCTCGCCCGCGCCCGCGCCGTCGGCCGCCGCGCGGTCGGCCACGCGCGCACCAACGTGATGGCGAGTGCCGAGGCGGTCAGGCGCGCGGTCGAGCGGCTCTATCCCGAAGGCCGCCTCGATATCGCGGGGGACAAGAACGCGATTGTCTCGCTTGAACGGCAGGACCTTGACGAACTGCTCGGCAACCTCATCGAGAACGCCGCGAAGTATGGCGGGGGAAGCGTCTTCGTCACCATCGATCCCGAAGAGGCCGAGGCGCCGCGCGATCCGAAGATGTGCCTGATCTGGGTCGAGGATGACGGCGCCGGGATACCCGAGGCCGAACGCAACCGCATCTTCGATCGCGGCGTCAGGCTCGATACGGGCAAGCCCGGCACTGGCCTCGGCCTTGCGATCGTACGCGACGTGGCGGAAATCTACGGCGGCAGCGTGACATTGGCCGAGAGCGAGGACTTGGGCGGGCTGCTGGTCGAACTGCGCCTGCCGCGTGCGGATTGATCGAGGCAGGCCCGGCGCGAAGGGTTTTCGCAAGTCCCGCGTTGTAGAGGCTGACACCGTCACGCACAGGGTCCCTTGCCACACGCCATGACCGCCACGAGCGCGCCATCCGCTTCTGCTTCGACCGCCGCAACTGGAAGCGAGGATGCGGCGTGGGCGGCGCGGCTGGCGGCGCGCGATCCGGAGGCCCTGCGCGCCATGATTGCGGTGCATGCGCAGGCGCTTCACCGCCTCGCCTACCGCATGACGGGCGACTGCAACGAGGCCGAGGACATCGTGCAGGAGGCGCTGCTGCGCCTGTGGGACAATGCGCCGGGCATCGCCGGGCGCCATCCGGTCGGCAGCATGGCGGGAGTGTCGCTGCGGCTCGGCGGGTGGCTCCGGCGGGTGGTCACCAACCTCGCGATCGACCGCCTGCGCCGCACCCGCCGGCTCTCGGCGGGCGAGGTGCCCGAGCGCGCGGACGATGCCCCGCTGGCCGATAAGCTGATCGAGGCGGGCGAGCGCGACGATCTTGCCCGCGCACTGGTGCTGGCGCTTCCCGAACGCCAGCGCGCCGCAATCGTGCTGACCTATTACGAGGAGCTGCCCAATGCCGCCGCGGCCGAGGCGCTGGACATGAACATCAAGGCCTTCGAAAGCCTGCTGCACCGCGCCCGCACGGCCTTGCGGCAGGCTTTTGCGGCACAAGGAGGCACGCCATGAGCGTGAACGAGAATTCCGATCCCGGCGCGCCCATCGCTCCCGGAAGCCCGCTTGCCCGCGCGCTCGATGGCTATAGGCCGCCGCGCCTTTCTGTGGACTTTGCTGATCGCGTGCTGGCGGCGGCCGAGGCGCGGCCGCCGACGACCTTGCCGCCGTTGCCCGAACTGCGCCGCCCCTCGCGCGGATGGCGCGGCTGGCGCACCGGGCGGCGCGTCGCCATCGGCATCGCCAGCTTCGGAGCGCTTGCCACCGCTGCGGCGGCGACGGGGCTGCTCCAGCGGCTCGACCTGCCGGTGCCCTCGGCACGGACAGTGTGGGCGAGCATCACCGGCACGGCGGCGGCCACTCCGGAAGTGTTGCGCACGCCGGCTCCCGCCCTTGCCGCCGCCGATCCTGCGGCGGTCGCCATCGTCGGGCCGATCGATACGCCCGAGGAGCTTGGCGAGGCGTTCCGCCGCATCGACGCCGTGCGCGCCGGTCGCCGGGAGGAGCGCCGCGCGCTGATCGACCAGCGGATCGACGCGGAGATTGCACGCCGCCGCGCCGCCGGGCTCCCGGTGCCCACGCCCGAGGAAGAGGCGCGCCTGCGCGAGCGGATCGACGCCGCACTCTCCAGCCGCCAGCAGGCCATCGATACGCGCGTGCGTCAGCGGCGGGAGGAATTGCAGCGCAAGATCGAAAGCGGAGAGGCGCTGACCCGCGAGGACGTTATCCGTCCTTCGCGCCAGGACACGCAAGCTTCTCAGCAGGTCGAGCGGATACGGCAGATGCCCCAGGGCAAACGCCGCGAGGCGTTGCGCAATCTTTCCCCCGACGAGCGCCGCGCGCTGATCGAGGAGCTTCGCGCCCGACGTGCCGCGGCTCCCGGGTCCGAGCTGCCTCCGGCGCCTCAGCTTGCGGAGGACGCACCCACGTCCGACACGCCCTGACCCCGCTCAGCCCGCCTGTGCGCGCTCGTGATGGCGGATAACCTCGTCGATGATGAAACGCAGGAATTTTTCGGAAAATTCCGGATCGAGATCGGCCTCCTCCGACAGTTTCCTGAGCCGTGCGATCTGGCGCGCCTCGCGGCCCGGGTCGGCGGGGGGCAAGGTTGCCTTGGCCTTGTATTCGCCCACGGCCTGCGTGATCCGGAAGCGCTCGGCCAGGATGTGGATCAGCGCCGCATCGATGTTGTCGATGCTCTTGCGGAAGGCAGCGAGCACCGGATCGGGCGCGGAGTCGGGTGGGGACGGGCGTTGCGGATCATGCGACATGGCGCGCAGAATTAGCAGCAAATCTGCGCTTGCCAAGCACGCGCGGGCCGCCCTAGAGCCTTGGGCAGCATGAGTGCCGACATCCTTCCCCTGCCGCGCAAGGCACCGACACTCGATCCCATGCTGTCGCTGACGGCGGGGGGCATGAATTCGGTCAATGCCGTGATCCTCGAGCGGATGCAGAGCGAGATCCCGTTGATCCCGCGCCTTGCCGGGCACCTGATCAGCGGCGGTGGCAAGCGGCTGCGGCCGATGCTGACCCTCGCAGGCGCCGAACTGGTCGGCTACAAGGGCACGCGCCATCACAAGCTCGCCGCCGCGGTCGAATTCATCCACACCGCTACGCTGCTGCACGACGACGTGGTCGACGGCAGCGAGCTGAGGCGCGGGAAGGCGGCGGCCAACATCATCTTCGGCAATCCCGCGACCGTGCTGGTGGGCGACTTCCTGTTCAGCCGCGCCTTTGAACTGATGACCGAGGACGGTTCGCTTCGGGTGCTGTCGATTCTCTCGCGTGCCAGCGCGGTGATCGCGGAAGGCGAGGTCTCGCAGCTCTCGGCCCAGCGGCAGATCAACACCAGCGAGGAGCAATACCTCCACATCATCGGCGCCAAGACCGCCGCGCTGTTCGCCGCCGCCAGCCAGATCAGCGCGGTGGTGGCCGAATGTTCGGAAGAACAGGAACACGCGCTCGAAGCCTATGGCCGCAACCTTGGCGTTGCCTTCCAGCTGGTCGACGATGCGATCGATTACGATTCCGACGCAGCCGAAATGGGCAAGGACCAGGGCGACGACTTCCGCGAAGGCAAGATGACCCTGCCGGTGATTCTCGCCTATGCCCGGGGCGGCGAGGACGAGCGCAAGTTCTGGAAGGACGCGATCATCGGTCATCGCACCTCGGACGAAGATCTCGCTCATGCCATCAGACTGATCGGCAAGCACAACGCGCTTGAAGACACACGCGAACGCGCGCGCCACTTTGCACACCGCGCCATCGACGCGATCTCGATCTTCCCTGATGGCAAGGCGCGTCAGGCGATGGCCGAAGCGGCGCAATTCGCGGTCGCGCGGGGGCATTGAGCAGGCTAACGGACGAGGCGTGAGCCTCGAACTTCCCATCCACGCGGTCCTGCCTGAAATCCGCGCCGCGCTGACGGGCGAAGGCGCAGGCGTGCTGATCGCAGCCCCCGGGGCGGGCAAGACCACCGCCGTCGCGCCCGATCTGCTGGGCGAGCCGTGGTGCACCGGCCAGATCATCCTGACCTCCCCCCGCCGCGTCGCCGCCCGCGCTGCGGCCGAGCGCATGGCGGAGCTGCTCGGCGAGGCTCCGGGCGAGACCGTCGGCTACATGACCAGGCTCGACAGCAAGGTCTCCGCCCGCACACGGATCCTCGTCGTCACCGAGGCAATCCTGGTGAACCGGCTGGTGGAGGACCCCGAACTGCCGGGCGTTTCTGCCCTGCTGTTCGATGAGGCGCATGAACGCGCGCTCGACAGCGACCTCGGCCTCGCGCTGGCGCTCGAGACCCGCGCCGTGCTGCGCGAGGACCTGCGCGTGCTGGTGATGTCCGCGACCATCGACGGCGCCCGCTTCGCCCGGTTGCTGGGTGAGGGTGCGCCGGTGATCGAGAGCGAGGGGCGCAGTTTTCCGTTGGCAATCAAGTGGCTTGGCGGCGATGGCTCGCATGCCATCGAGGACCGTGTGGCCGCCGCCATCCACACCGCATGGCGCGAGGAGACAGGCGACATCCTCGCCTTCCTGCCCGGCGTGCGCGAGATCGAGCGGGTCCGCGAGCGGATCGAGCCGCGTCTGTCCGGCACCCCGATCCACCCGCTCCATGGGCAGATCGAACCCGCCGCCCAGCGTGCGGCGATCCGCCGCGATCCCGAAGGCCGCCGCCGCATCGTGCTCGCCACAGCGATTGCCGAGACATCGCTGACTCTCGACGGGGTAAGTGTCGTGGTCGACTCTGGCCTTGCCCGTCATGCCGAATTCGACCGGGCGGCGGGAACCGCGCACCTCGTCACCCGGCGCGCCTCGCAGGCATCGGCGGCGCAGCGAGCCGGACGGGCGGCACGACAGGGACCGGGGGTGGCCTATCGCCTATGGGAAGAGGGGGGCCATGCAGGGCGTCCCGCATTCGCGCCGCCCGAGATCATGCAGGCCGACCTTGCTCCGCTGCTGCTGCGGCTGACGAAATGGGGGACGGCCGATCCGGCTGCCCTTTCGTGGCTGGATGCGCCGCCCGAGGCATCCGTTGCGGCGGCGCGCAAGGCTTTATCTGCGCTCGGTGCAGTGGACGACGCGGGGCGGATCACGCCCCTGGGCGAGGCGATTGCGAGCCTACCCATGGCGCCGGATCAGGCCGCGGCGGTACTCCATGGTGCAGCGGCGGGCTTCGGCGATGAGGCGGCGCGGCTCGTCATGCTGTTGCAGGAGCGCGGTCTTGGCGGGCGGGCCGAGGACCTGCTCGCGCGCCTTGCCCGCTGGCGTTCGGACAGAGCACCGCGCGCAGCCGCCGCCGCCGGTATCGCGCGTGGCTGGGCGGGGCAGGCGGCGAAGCTTGCCAAGGTGATTGGGGAAAGCCCGGCGGCCGAAGCCGCAGAAGCCCTTGCCCTCGCACGTCCGGATTTCGTCGCCTGCCGCCGCGATGCGTCGGGCGAACACTGGCAGAGCGCAGGCGGGCGTGGCTACATCCTTGATCCTGCCTCACCGCTCGCCCGTGCCGAATGGATCGTGATCGGCGATGCGCAGGGTCAGGCAAAGGGCGCGCGCATCACCGCAGCGGCCGAACTGGACCGCGATCGCATCGCGGAACTGTTTGCGATTGAACTTCAGGAGCGCGTCACTACCCGCTGGAACAACGAAAAAAAGCGGGTTGAGGCCCGTCGTGAGCGGCGCTTGGGGGCGATCGTGCTGGCAAGCGGACCGGAACCCTCGCCCGATCCCGCGCTGCTTGTGGATATCCTTGTGGAGAAGGCGCTGGATAAACTGGGGGAACTCCTCCCCGAAGGCTTTCTCGCCCGAGCGCGCTTCGCAGGGGTCGAGGCGCTCTCGCCTGAGGGCCTGCGAGCGCGCGCCGCCGATTGGCTCGCGCCGCTGCTGGCCGGCCGCCGCGATCTCGACCTCCCGCCACACCGCTTTGCCGAAGCGGCGTTGGGCCTTGTCGACTGGAACGCGCGACAGGCGCTCGACCGCGCTGCGCCCACGCACTTCACCTCCCCCGCAGATACCCGCCACGCCATCGACTACGCGGGCGACGATGCGCCGAGTGTGCAGGTGCGGGTGCAGGCACTGTTCGGCCTCGATACGCAGCCGATGATCGGCACCACCCCCTTGCTGCTCAAGCTCACCAGTCCCGGCGGGCGTCCAGTCCAGTCGACCCGCGACCTGCCCGGCTTCTGGCGCGGCAGCTGGCGCGATGTGGTGAAGGACATGAAGGGCCGCTATCCCAAACACCGCTGGCCCGATCAGCCGTGGCTGGAGAAGCCCAGTCTGAAGACCAAAAACGCCTTCAACAGACAATAGGATTGGGCTAACGGATGCGTGCAATTCGGGACGCGCAAGCGCCCCGCAAGGTCTCCAGAACCCTTTTGGGGTCCGCCCGCAGCGATGCGGTTGCCAGGCCGCGTAAGCGAGGATCGAAAACGAAGATGTCGGCGAGAATCTACCAGAAGACCAAGCACGCCATGCAGTCCGGCAAGGCTCATACCGATGAATGGGTGCTCGAGTTCGAACAGTCCGAGGCACGTTTTGCCGATCCGCTGATGGGGTGGACAGGCAGCGCCGACACCCAGTCGCAGGTGCGCCTCACCTTCCCCGACAAGGATGCTGCCCGCGCCTATGCCGAGAGGTACGGCATTCCTGCCCGGGTCATCGCCACGCCGCCGCGTCGTCTGAAGCTCCAGGCCTACGCCGACAACTTCCGCTGAGTTGACCTTTCGCATCCGCAAGGCCATAGGCGCCTTCGGGAGTCGGGTGGACGTTTGCGTCCGCTCACCGTGTCAGGTCCGGAAGGAAGCAGCACAGGTGGATTGCGGCGGGTCGCTCGGCTCCTTCATCACAGATCGCCTGAACTTGCCCGCATCCGCTCACGCGCTGCGTTGCGAGATCCTGTAGCGGGAACCAGTCCGGAGACACGTCCAAGGCCGAAGGGCGGCATGTTGGCGTAGACCGTCTCGTGCGCACCTGCTGCGACGACATAAGTTTCGTGATAGATGCCCACGGTTCCGTCATCGCCGATGCTGCGGTTGAACGCCGCCCACGCCGGCCAATGCCGCGCATCGCGGTCGCGGGCATAGGCCTCGAGGCTTTCGAAATCCCGCCAATACTGGATCAGCAGGATCTGGCGCGGGCTGCACAGCGCGTATTCGGTGCCGAGGAAGCCGCTGTCGGTATTGCGGCTGAGTTCGCGGATCATCGGGCCCATGGCTCTCAGCACCGGCACCCATCGGTGCAGCTTGTGGAAGTGGTTGATGCGCATCCCGATCAGGAACACCACCAGCGGCCCGGCGTGCCTGTCCGTCATGCGACCCGGTATGATGTTCATTGCATGCTCCTCGCGACGGGCGGATGGGATGGCAGAACACGGCACGTGTCAAGCGATGCTGCGGCAGGGTCAACGCAAGCCTTCGACATTGTCCGGCGGTCGGCCTAAGAAGGGCCGCGATGAACGATTCCGATCCCGACCTGCCCGAAGAAGAGGACCACGGCCCGAGCCTCGCCGAGCTTGAAGCGGCCGGGCAGAACGCCTTGTTCGGCGACCCGGCCCCGGCTGCCTCGCCTTCGGGCATCCCTCCCGAAGTGCCCCCGCCGGCGGCCGCGTCGCCCGCCGCGCCCGCAGCGCGCTCTCAGCCTTCTCGGAGTTCGGGTCAGGCCTACCGCGTCCTGGCCCGCAAGTATCGCCCACAGACATTCGCCGAGCTGATAGGCCAGGAGGCGATGGTGCGCACCCTCGCCAATGCCATCGCGCGTGACCGGCTGGCGC
>VFQM010000314.1_pt1 | contig 56395 bp, 54 predicted proteins | sample 3512391 | NCBI WGS metagenome assembly VFQM01 (sample SAMN10412369, study PRJNA504923) | tailings metagenome | isolation source: Replicate 1 from Balatoc abandoned mine | place: Philippines | reverse complement strand
TCGTTTTTTGGTTTTTAAACTCCAAAAAACGGTCAACTTATTTCAGGCTAGGACATCTTTGATCGCCTGTATTCACGAACAACTAAGAACGAACAACAATAATTGTATCAACTTAAAGATGAGAGTCCTTCGCGAATGGCGAACTTGATCAGATCGACATCGCTCTTGAATTGAAGTTTATCCATTGCATTCTTTTTGTGCACTTCTACGGTGCGCGGACTAATGTTGAGGTGATCGGCTATTTCTTTGTGCGATAGTCCACGGGCAAAAGCTTTTACAAAATCAATCTCTCGCTCACTTAACATTGCCAGTTTATCACTCTTGCCTTGCGAAGCTTTTAAAAGAAGTTCAGTGAACTGACCAGCATAAAAAGTACGCCCTGCCTTCAAGGCTTCTAGTGCTTCGAGGTAAGTATCTTTTCCGGAATCCTTTGAAATCATTCCTTCCACACCTATAGCACGACATTGCTTTACCGGAGCATCATCTTTCATAGCTGTAAGCACAAGTATTTTAATGTGCGGGTGCTGAGCCTTTAACTGCTCCGCTACCTCCACACCACTCTTTCCAGGCAGTTGAATATCCAGCACACAAATATCCGGCTGAGTATCCTGAAGTTGACTAAAAAACTCATTAGCATTTCCAGCTGTACCTATTACTTTAAAGCTCAAGTTGCCTAATAGCATCGCCCGAATTCCATCACGAACGAGCTTATGATCATCTATTAAAAAAATTCTAATGGGGGCCGTCATGCAAATCAAATATTATCAATGGTTACTATCGTAATCGGGACTTAGGCAGCTGCAGGTAAAAAACTGATCCTTCTCCTTGTACACTCTCTGCACTGATGACTCCGCTATTTTTATCCATCAAATCTTTACATAAGAGTAAGCCAATTCCTGCACCTTTCTCGGTTGAACTTCCTATGCTTTGTGTATTTTCCTCCTGCTTAAAAAGTTTGTTAATATCCTCTAGCCTCATACCAATACCATTATCACGAATCGCCATTTCAATATTGTTGCCAATCTCCTTAGCTGTAATGGTAATTTGGCTTCTTTCTGCTGAAAATTTAATCGCATTCGACAAAAGATTTCGAACCACGATGGTCATCATGGCTTTGTCAGCAAAAACAACTTCACCATTTGTTTCATTGATAATTTCGATTTTCTTTTGGCCAGCCATTAATTCAACATGTCTGATACTTTCATTAATCACTTCTGCAAGTGTAATGGCATGAGGCTGAAAGGGTAATCTTCCAATTTGCACCAAAGCCCATTCTAACAAATTATTAAGCAGACTCTGCAGGTCACGGGCAGACTGCAGGGTGCTTTGCAGAAATTCTTGTAGCTCCTCTTTGGTGGCATGCTGAACATTCTGATGCAGGCTTTCCATTAAATTGCTAAACGCACTAACAGGATTACGTAAGTCATGAGAAATTACTGCAAACATGCTGTCTTTAAAAGAATTGAGTTTATTAAGCTCAAGATTTTTATCGCTCAGTATTTTAGCAGTTTGCTGCTTCAACTGGTAACGGTTATAGAGCACAGCAATAACTATTGCGAGTAACACTAAAAAAATAATCAATCCATATTGCCATTGTCTTGCTGTTGTGGCTTCCAACTCGTTGATTAAATTTTCTTTTTCCAGGTCTTCAATTTGTCTTTCCTTACGTTCAAGGTTGTACGCTGCCTTCATGTCTGCCATCGCACGTTCTTTCTCTTCGGAGAAAATAGAATCCCTAAACTGCATCTGCTTTTCATAAGCAGCCAAGGCTTTAGGCGCATTATTCATTGCCTTGTAGGCTTTATAACGCACCTCATAAACATCATGGTGATGATTCCAGGCCACATCAGTTTCCGCAATGCGCAAAGAGCTGTCGCTATAGGCTAGTGTTAAATCATATCTCTTTAAGCCGTAATAGGCCTCCGCAATATTTTGATAAACAAAAAACTGGTCATAGTCAGCACCCATTTTCTTATTCATCTCGAATTCCAATTTGTACTTACGAATGGCTTCTTCATAATTTCCGCGTTTATGTTCGCTTATCCCCCACTGTGAGTAGCTTATAGCCATGCATCGTAAGCACTTGATTTTCTCAGCCAGTGTAATGGCTTGTGTCATGGCTTCGTCAAGCTTTCGAAAATTTCTTTCCGATGTATAAATAGTTGTTACTGCATTTAAACCTCTGATAATATTAATGGTATCCTTTTCTTCCCGACTGATGGCAATGGATTCTTCATAATAAGGCATGGCTTCAGCATCCCTTTTTTCATCCTGAAAAAGAATGTCATCGCCAATTCTTTTCAAACTGCGCGCCAACATTTTACGATCACCATTTTTTCTGAAGATTTTCTCCGCCTTTAAATCGAAGGCAAGGGCATCATTATAACGTGTCTGAAAGTTTAGAATATAACCAGCTCCGATATAGGCTCTCCCCAAAATCGCTTCATCGTTTTCCTTTTCTAAAAAGGGCAGAGCCTTTTGGTAAAATAGCCCTGCGCTGTCGTATTGAGCACGATTCAGTAAAATCTCTCCCATCCAATAGGAGAGCTGCCCATATTTATAATCACTGCTTTGCTGCGAAAGCTGCAAAGCTTCTGCAATCCTGCTTTTTGCCCCCACTATATCTGTTTTCAGTAGACCTGGCATTTCCAAGAGTAGCTCATTAATTTTTTTTTGAGGTGTTAAGTCTTGTGCAAACAGCGCGTGTGCCGATAAAAAAAGGCATAAGAATACAGACAGATACTTCACTTGTGGGAGGGTTGTTTCCATGAAATTTAATAAAAGGTCTTTAAACAAAAAACCTTTCCTTAAATTGAATCCAATCTCAACTCGCGGCTGGATGGCTTCTGTTGTATAAAAAAGACAAGTAAAATCATGGTTAGTGCATCGATAAGTGACATCAGAAAGGAGTTAGTGAATACTAGTTCGAAAGATCTTCAGCTACTGTGTTTACGGCTTGCGCGATACAAAAAGGAGAATAAAGAATTACTTAATTACTTATTATTTGAAGCTCAGGATGAAGCAGGCTACATTCAATCAGTAAAGGCTGAGATGGATGAGATGTTTGAAGAGCTTGCCAACAAAAATCTTTATCTGGCCAAAAAGGTGCTACGTAAAATACTCCGCTATGCCAACCGTCAAATAAAGTATTCGGGCTTAGCACAAACTGATTTGGAAATACGCATTTACTTTTGTGAAAAAATGCTTGCGCATAAGTTGCCACTGACTACCGGAACTGTTCTTTACAACTTGTATCAGCAACAGCTTAAGAATATAAATACTGTACTGGCAAAGCTTCCGGAAGATGAACAAGGAGATTATACCAGATCCATAAAAAAAATTTCATAAATGAGCGAACAAAAAAACAATCCGCTGCACGGCAAAACGCTTGCCTTCATCATAGAATTTCTGGTTGATAAATATGGATGGGAGGAACTGGGTGATCGTATACCGGTAAATTGTTTTCGATATGATCCAAGCATTAAATCATGCCTGACTTTTTTCAGAAAAACCCCTTGGGCAAGAAAAAAGGTAGAGGATCTCTACCTTGAATCGATTGAATCTTAAATATTAGTAAAGTAATGTCTTTTACCCCAGCGCCTCCACTGATTTTACTTCATCAGGCATCATACGCGTAAATAAATTTTCGATGCCGGCCTTTAGGGTAATGGTAGAGGAAGGACAACCACTGCATGAGCCTTGCAGCTTAACGCTGACGATGCCATTGATAAATGAGTGGAAAGTAATAGCACCACCATCTTGCTCAACCGCAGGGCGGATATACTCATCTAAAATGGTCTTTATTTTTCTGATGGTCTCAGTCTCTTCTTGTTCAGGTGCAAAGTCTGCATCACTTACTTCAATAATGGCTTTACCCGACTCCAGAAATTTCTTGATGTGATCACGTATGCTGTGCTGAATTTCAAGCCACTCAACGCCATCCTTTTTAGTTACGGTCACAAAATTACTCATGTAGAAAACGCGTTCAACTTCTGGAAAGTCAAAGAGCTCAAGGGCAAGCGGAGCCTTAGCCGCGCTGGCCTTATCGGGAAAATCGAAGCTCATGCCTTCAGGCACCAGCATATCATTCACGACAAATTTCAGTGAATTAGGATTTGGATTTGACTCCAGGTATATACTTACGTTTTTAGGCGCTGCTTGTAACATAGATTTTTGTGTTGAATAAGAAGAACAAATTTACACAGGAATAGTTCCTGTAGAAAACCTGTTTATAAATCTTCTTCGACAGGTTTTTCCAAGGCATTTTCCCACTTACTTACAACAGCAGTGGCCACGCTGTTACCCACTACATTGGTTGCGCTGCGACCCATATCCAGTAAGGGGTCTATACCCAGCAATAAGGCCAAACCGGCTTCAGGTATATTAAAAGTCACCAATGTGCCGGCAATTACCACCAAAGAGGCGCGAGGTACACCGGCAATACCCTTGCTGGTAATCATTAGCACCAGCAACATACTCAACTGAGTAGCTAGTGGCAATTCAATACCATAAGACTGCGCAATGAACAAGGAAGCGAATGTCATATACATCATGCTACCATCGAGGTTAAAAGAGTAGCCCAGTGGCAACACAAAACTCACAATCTTATCCTTGCAACCAAATTTTTGCAACAACTCCATTGTCTTCGGAAACGCAGCTTCACTACTGGATGTACTGAAGGCTAGAATGATAGGCTCTCTAACGCTTTTAATGAGCGCAATAATACGTTTGCCAACCACCATGAAGCCCGCCAATATCAAAAGCACCCAAAGTATACCGAGGCTAAAATAAAACTCGCCAATGAAAATTGAGTAGGTCTTTAAAATACCTAAGCCTTGCTTGGCAACAATAGCAGCCATAGCACCGAATACTGCCACCGGTGCAAAGTTCATTACATAGGTAGTAACTTTTAATATTACGTGGGCAATTGCATCCATGGCTTTGATTACAATTTTACCCTGCTCACCAATGGCAGCTGTAGCCACACCGAAGAAAATAGAGAAGACAACAATTTGAAGAATCTCATTCTTGGCCATGGCATCAATTACACTGGCAGGGAAAATATGGTGCAAAAAAGTTTTTAGTGAAAGGCCTGTTGCCTGAATGCCCGTTTCGTTAACAGTAGGTAAGGGCAAGTTCATAGCAAGACCAGGTTGAAAAATGTTAACCATCAACATACCCAACAGCAAACTCATAAAAGAGGCAGCCAAAAACCACAACAATGTTTTGCCGCCTATACGCCCAACTGAATTAATGTCGCCCAGCTTGGCAACGCCTACTACCAAGGTGGTGAACACCAGAGGCGCAACTATCATTTTAATCAGGCGCAAAAATATATCGGCCAATAAGGCAAAAGGTTCTACTTTTTTATCGCGAGACGAAAGCGTAGCATTACGCTCATCGTTCATTGCTTTTACGGTAGTATGATAGCCAGCAAGAATTGCACTGTCTTTCTCCAGTATGATCTCATCTTTTATTTCTTTAATAGCGAGGTCAAGATTTGCAATTTTCGCATTTTCCTTTTCTACGTAGCCCTTATTAAGCGCGAAGCCAACAAGAACACCCAGCACAAGGGCTATGATAATGTATAAAGTAAGTCGGGATTTTTTTGCAGGAGCCGTGTTCACTTCCATAACGTAAAACTAAGTGGGCGAAATTCTACTTTATTTCGCAATCGTTTGTTAAAGGCTCGCAATATAAGTGAAAAATTAAGATTGGACTTGCAAAAAAGGTTAAAAGAGGAATTTAAGCATGCGTGGATATAATACAGGTTACTCTTGTTATAATAATTTATATGTCTTTCAGGCTGAGTTTTGTGCCGGACTGTGGAAAATGATAGGCATAATGTTTGGCTAAGTGGTGTATTAACACCAGACAAATGATATGGCCTAATCAACGACAGTTTTAAACTAAACGCTCGTGTTAGCTTAAGTTTTATGATAAATAAAAAAGATCAGCTAAATATTCGTGTTGATTATTGTTTTGCTAAGCCACAGCAACAAGGCTTCTACTTAAATATTGCTGAGGCTTTTCAAGAAATTGAAAATACAATTACAACATGACACAGATAAATAATTTCTGGGGTATAACAAGTATAGATATTAATTGGATACCTATTGTTTTTACAATATCAGGCGTATTTTTTCTTCATGAAATCAACCGAGCTGGTAATAAGCAATTGTAAAACCTTCATATCAATGTCTCGTAATGATTTGATATACAAACAAGATTTACCTGTTTTATACTTGCCTAACTTACTCATTAAGTCATCATACTTGTCAAACCCGGGCATGATATAAAGCGTGAGGTTTTGTTTGCGTGGTGAAAAACCGACCAGTGGCCAATCGCCTTGCTGACCACTCGCATATTTATATTGGTAGGTTCCAAAACCTACAATGGCTGCACCCCACATCTTGGGCTCTTCTTTCGTAATTTTCTGCATGAGCTTTAACACCGTATAAGCATCTTCGCGTTTGCCTTCATCTTCTACGGCATCAATAAACTTACTGACGCTGGCATTGGTCTTTTTGGTTTTAATTTCCTTTGCCATAATATTTTATTTATAGTGTAGATGTTCGTGCTCTCAGTACAAAATCTGCAATAACCAAGGCCGCCATGGCTTCAACAATTGGAACAGCCCTGGGTACCACACAAGGGTCATGTCTGCCTTTGCCCGATACTACAGCAGGATTGTTATCCTTATCAACCGTATCCTGATCTTGCATAATAGTAGCTACAGGTTTAAAAGCTACATTAAAATAAATGTCTTCACCATTGCTGATGCCACCTTGCACACCGCCCGAAAAATTTGTTTTCGTTCTTACACGACCTTCTTCTGCATAAAAAGCATCGTTATGTTGAGAGCCACGCAATGTTATGCCCTCAAATCCGCTTCCATATTCAAAACCTTTCACAGCATTAATGCTCAGCATAGCCTTACCCAGTTCTGCATGTAACTTATCAAATACGGGTTCACCCAGGCCAACAGGTGTATTTTTAATCACACATGTAACAAGACCGCCAATGGTATCACGATCCAGCCGCACAGCATCAATTAGCGCTATCATTTTATCTGCCACCAGTGGATCGGGACAACGTACAATATTATCTTCCGTCTTAGATAAATCAAGTGTTGTGTAATGTGGAGCTTTAATATCACCAACCTGCGAAACAAAGGCTTGTATGCTAATGCCTTGTGCACGCAAAAATAATTTCGCCAGCGCACCGGCAGCTACACGGGCTGCAGTTTCACGCGCTGAACTTCTGCCTCCACCTCTGTGATCGCGATGGCCATATTTGGCTTCATATGTATAATCTGCATGCGAAGGCCTGAACACATTTTCTACATGGCTGTAATCTTTACTACGTTGATCCTGATTGTCTATAACAATGGCGATGGGCATACCCGTGGTTTTACCTTCAAACACACCTGATAGTATTCTGAAAGTATCGTCTTCTTTACGTTGAGTAGTAATTTTTGATTGTCCGGGTTTTCTGCGCGATAACTCTTGCTGAATAAAAACCTCATCCACTGTAAGACCGGCAGGGCAACCATCAACCACTACACCAATAGAGGGGCCGTGAGATTCACCAAAAGTAGTAATGCGAAAAAGAGTGCCGTATGTATTCATCGTTAAATCAGTAATGAGAAGCCAGTGTATTTTAGTTAATTAACACAGTTGGGGTTATCAATTCAAAATTCAAAATTCAAAATTCAAAATTCAAAATTCAAAATTCAAAATTCAAAATTCTATTAATAGTTATTTCTTAAAAAACAAATAAGCAGAGAGAATCAAAGCTAAACCTACAAACCCATAAACGAATACAGCAAGCCAATTTGCTTTACCCATTTTAGTTAATGAATTATCAACTGTACTCATTTTATCGTAAAAACTACCCAGGTCGTTTGAGCTGATGGCTTCATCTTTAAGGCTCTCCCCCGATACCGTAAGTTTTACCTTACTCTTCAGGGTGTCGTACTTTGCTGTTTTTGGATTAAAAAATACAAATTGAAAATAATCACCTAAATTATATTCACCCGGTTCGCGTGGTATCATAAAATAGCTGAAGGATTTTGTACCCGCTACCCTTCCTTTGTCACGGGTAATATCTTGTCTTACATTCGGTTCGTAAAACTCAAATTCATCAGGCTTGCCCAAAGCAGGTTTTTCTATGGAAGAAATATTGCCTTCGCCATAAACATTAAACTGATAAGAAAAGCTCTGACCTGTTTCAACACTATTCGCTGATGTTTTTTCGTCAAGTCGATAATCACCAACAGCAACACCATCGCGCATAGGGTGTGGTGGTAATTCTTTAACCTTTACAATTTTTTCTTTAGAATAAAATGTTTTGAAATCTTCCTGTCTGTTTTGTCCGAAGAAGGATGGATTTTTAGCCACCTTGTATTTAATCATTTCTAATCCGACACTCGGAAAAACTATGCGTTCTGCGTTGAGTGGATAAAATACCGCTTGATATAATTTATACTGGGTGTAATCCTTACCATTTATCTGGATGCCTTCACCCTCAATATTTTCAATATTAAAGTTTTCTTCCCAGCAGGTTGACGGCTTTACCTTTTTCAATATTTCTCCCAGCTGTTTCCCCAGTTCATAAAATTGTAAGGGAGCCCTGTTGGCATCACTCACGTAAAAGGCCAGCGTTGCGGTGAAGCCCTCACCTACATATACATTGTCTTTGTTAGTAGTTAAGGCAAAAAATGCATCCTCTTTAATGTCAATAAACTCGGTTTCACCTCTTCCAAAAAAATCCTCTTTAGGGTCTCTGTTAAAAAAACGGCTGAAAGGATCAGTTGATTGCTGGCGTTGAATCGGGGCACCAACTTTTACCTTCTTGCCCGGAACATTAATTTTTGTTCCATTAATGGTCATGGTAAAGGATGGTACCGTAATGGTGCCCTGCTGCAGGGGCAAATAGGTCATGATAATGCTTTGCGAAGATGATATCTGACCGTTGACAATATTGGTGCTGGATTGCGATGAAGTACCCCTTTTTTGAAGACCGGTGATGTCCGGGAAATTGTCGTAGCTCTTTAAACGGTCATTCTGGACAGTGACCGTAATTGTCCATGCCTGATTTTCCCCAATTTCATCTGGTCCCAATGTAATCTGAACCTGTTGCGCAATAAGATTTTGTGCACCAAGCACCGCTAAAAGAGCAAAGAGTATTCTGGTCGAAAAAAGTAGTCTCATATCACACCCTGTTCATGGGTTTTTACGTTTCAACATCAAGTTTGTGTCACAACCTGACAATGGTAAGTGCGAAATTTACAACAAGAGTTTAATATTCAAGTAATAAAATACGCGTATGACAGCTTTCTTAAAGAAAACAAGCAGCATGTTAAAGTATGTGAAAAGCATATTGGTTAGGGTAAGCTTTGATGCCATACTTTTCGAGAAAGAATTGCGCAAGGCAATAAACTTATTGGTGACAGATGAAATTGAGATACTAAAAGAATGGTGCTATCGAAAATTTAAGCACCAATATGAACCTGTCCTTGAGCGCTGTTTTACTACTTAGCGATATTACTTTGTTACAAAAGGGTCTCCTTTACTAAAATCCAAATTCCCATAACCAGGGTCAGCCACCCAAAGGCTTTGCGCAACTTAATGCTCGAAATTTTGTTGGCGTAAACATTGCCTACAAAGATACCCGCAACGGCTAGTCCAGTTATCGACAATAGAAAAACCCAATTGATAGCTGAACTAAACACATCGCCCATAAAGCCACTTAGCGAATTGATGGCGATAATAAATAATGAGGTGCCAACGGCTGTTTTAAATTTTAAACCGGTCAGGAAAACCAGAGCCGGTATAATTAAAAAGCCACCCCCTGCTCCAACTAATCCCGTTAAAAATCCAATGAGTAATCCCTCCAAGACTACCAGCAGGGGTTTAAAATTTTGCTGATCCGAATTGATTTCCTTTTTACCCCTGATCATTGATAGAGAAGCAAGCACCATAAGCACCGCAAAAATACCCAGTATCAATACACGTTTGGTCAGCACAAAGCCATCTCCTTCCCATATCAGGTCTGGTATAGCGGGCACAATCCATTTGCGTGTTGTAAATATGCTGGCGATTGAAGGAATGCCAAACAAAATGCCTGTACGCAGGTTGACCAATTGCTGGCGATACTTTGGCACAGCACCAACAAAAGAAGTAACACCAACAATAAACAAGGAGTAAGCTGAAGCCAAAACAGGTTCTACCTGAAAGAGATAAACTAAAATAGGTATAGATAGAATAGAACCACCACCACCCAAAAGCCCCAATACTACACCTACAAAAATAGAAGCGAGATAACCTGCCAGTTCCATAGCTCAAAGAGAATGCTTTTTACTGAGAAATGAAATTAGCCTAGTTGAGGGGTAGAGAATGGAAGTTCGAAGCTGGAGGCTCGAGGTTAGATGCTGGTGATTGGAAGATAGAAGATAGAATATATAAATTTCAGATAGGGTTATTAAACTTTGATTTTTAGCAGCTGCCTGATGCTAACTAAATGCGCAAACAATACCATGGGCACCACAAAACCGGGTAACCAGGTAAATGGAAAATACAACACACCTACATTGGGCTGTTCAAAAGCCAATTGCTGAAAAGGAAAGGGTGCACACAGTACTGCCGTGATTACAATGTTAGCCAGCAAGGCAAGGCACAAAAAATTCCAACCAAGCAAAATTCCTTTTGATAATTTTTTGCTTGTATATCCGAAGTAAGCAATAATCGGAGCAGTTATACCTGAAACAATATCAAAGTTAGTTCCTTCAAAAGTCATTAACGCGGGCACCAGTTTATTGATAAAAAGTAAGTACAACGTAATCTCTACTGGTATTCTGATCACATGCAAGTAGGTAAGCCAGCGTGTATCCAGGGAGTCCACGAAACGCTTACCTGACTTGCTTACCATCATAAGGACCACCACTGCCAATGCCGGTAATACCAGAAAAACAAAACGAGGCGGTACTGTATCTGTAATGGTATAAAAGCCACTATCGCTGATGATACCCTGTAAGGCAATCCATGCAAGTAAAATAAATACAGCCAACTTCGACTCACTCGCTTTGTAAAAAAACCATAGCGTTAACATTGTTGTCACAATGAATAGGTAGTTAACATATTCTGGTAATGATGAAGCCATATGACTACTTTATATTTTTGTTAAACCATTAAGATACTACTCGCCTCAAAAAAATAGATAGCTAAAAAGAACTATCCTTCAGACCGCTAAAAGCCAGAGCAAACAACGGTCGCATTTTAGTAAAGACTTAGATTAACCAGTTATTTTAATAATTAATGAATTCTTAGATATCGTAATTTAAAATTACACGATTGCACTCACATCAAATAATTCAATCCTGAGTAAGTGAATAATAAATGCTGAAATAGTAATGATAAGCGTTATGTCTTGGTTACATTAATGCAGCGAGCCCTATAGAATTGCTTGCTTTCAGGCTTGAGGGCGAATGCCGAAAATAAGCAGGTAGCCAATCATCCAGAATTCGCCAATTGTTGCCGGTATGGTTAGCATATCAATCCAGGAACCACTCAATCCGCCATATACTAAAAATGCACTGGCGATGTAACCGATACCACCTACTTGCAGTACATGGCCCAGCGCAACAGGCAAGCGTTTTGAACTGACCACTGCATAGCCCATAGGGATGAGCCACAAGCCGAAGAAGAGACTGCCTACTCCCCAAGATCCTTTAATGAACAACATAAAAATCTGAAGCATCATCAGCTTTTCGGTATCAGGAAGACTTAGACCAGCCACATGAATTGCTCCTCCCATGGCGATGGCGCTAATCATAATGATGCCCGCGTTCATCATACCCCATGCGGCCAAAGACCATGCAGCAAAATGATTAATGTCTTTGAAGAGTTTGAAAAAATAAACAGCTGAGAGTGCTTGAGAAACAATGATGGCAAACTCAGCGAGTAGGCGCATCCTGGCAAGGCTTTCTTGTTCTTTCAGGTTTAACAGCGTTTTAGGCAGATCGTCTGACACATAAATTTGTGAGTGCAGCAATAAAAAGCCGAGTACGCCTGATACTGCCAATGCTAAATACCAAAGTCCGGCTTTTCGGGCGGTAGCAACTAAGTCTGCATGCTGTTCCTTCATATTCGAGGTGTTTTAAAGTACTAGGACGGTTTTGATCGCATAATGTTACATCATTAACCTTTTGCTTGTTGTGCATGGTGAAATTTCACCTCAACCCATACGCTTATCCGATGCATTGTTTCCCGTAGCGAGGTGAAAATAGGACGATGTTTTTAAGGTGATGATTTTTTCAGAAACTTTTAAAAGATGGCTTTCTATACTAATACTTGCTGATAAGAACAGCATACTTTAAGATTTAACTAGTATATATGTTGTTAATAAAACAAATTCTCATTTAACTAATTGTGTTATCCGAAGCACTGTCCCCCGCCAGCGAGGCGGAGATAAGGATGGTGTTTTTTTATGTTATAATTGTTTTCAGCAACTCTGAAAATAAGATCTCATGTACAAGTTACTTGCAGCTAACAACTGAATGCTTTACAGGTGGTAAAGATTATGTGCTATTGTTAAAACTGATTTCCACTTAATTAAGCATGTTATCCGAAGCACTGTCCCCCGCCAGCGAGGCGGGGGAAGGGGGTGGTGATTTTCGTTTTGGTTTCCGCTCACCTCGTTTCCTAATAGGTTCTTTTGCATTTCTTTCAATTTCTTCAATGACCAAAACGATCGCTTCTATTACCCAATTGATTCTCTTTAGCACATCATCATCCGTAAACCGAAGTACTCGAAATCCGGCAGATTTTAACTTTTCATCTTTTACCCTATCCTGTTTAATAGTTTCCTCCCATGTATGTGTAATGCCATCTACTTCTATTATTAACTTTAACTCCTTACACATAAAATCTGCTATAAAGTTTAATACTGGCCTTTGCCTTCTAAACCCGTAGCCTTTGCATTTACCAGCACGCAAGGCATACTTCCATAAGCAAGCCTCAGCCTTAGTCATGCTTTTGCGCAACTTATTGGCAAAGGGCTGTAGCTTATTATTATAAGCATAGAAATTTTCCTTGTTTGCTTCCATACCATATTTCCTCTGTATGTGTCATCATTGGAAGAGATGACTGGGCACCATCTTTATAAGAGCAATATATTACTTATGAAGTAAGATTTATTTTGCTAAGAGTTCAGTTTCTATCCTGCGTAACAGTGGTTCGATGAATGAATTAATAGTGATGAGTTGTGCTTGTTATTAGCATTTGAGTTTCGTTTAGAGTAGCACCTCCCCCTACCCCCTCCAAAGGAGGGGGACAGTGTACACGTCTAAAATTCAATGTGGATTAACGTTTACTATTAAGATGAGTCTTTTCTTAATTCCTCATATCATTCGAAACTCTATCCTCTGCTTTAATGCGCGATAATAAACCCTTATAAAAGAATAAATATATCGAGCATTTGTCCTCCAACACCTTCCAACTCTACACTACTATCAGGTTCAATTCACCCCACTTATAATTCCAAGCACTGTACACTCCAAAGAAGGGGGTAGGGAAGGTAGTTAATGTAAATAGCTAATACTCCAAAGTAGACCCAAGCAAATTCCAGCATGCGTCTTATCTTTTTCAAAAAAATAGCGTATAATTGAAAATACTTACATCGGCCGTCCCCTAACCACGTGTGAGTTTTCCCAATCTGGAACTGTCTAAAAATAAAAAAGGCTTATTTCTTTTGATTTTGCCCATTTTCAGTTTGGCACTTTATTCTCAATACGCTGTTTATATTACATTTCCTGTATGGACTACAAGACAACGCTGACAAGCCTCTACTACCTGCTTATTTGTGCCGATGGCAAGGTGGATGAGCGCGAACTTACTTTAGGTCGTAAAATGATGGAAGCAGAGGGCCTAAGCATTTCCACTTTCGAAAGTCAGTTGGAAGCACTAAAAGCAAAAGATATTGCAGCCCTTTATAACGATTGTCTGGCTGGCTTAAAAAAACTAGATAGTAAACAGCAGATCAAGGCTATCGCATGGTTGTGTGTTATTGCCAACTCTGATGGTTTCATGGATAAGGCTGAGTGGATCTTGATCTATAAAATATACCACACCGAATTAAAGCTTTCCCTGGACGAGATCATGAAAACCCAAAAAGATCTCAATAAGATTATTCATGGTAAATCGTTTCAGTCGCTTGGTGTACGGGTGGCGAAATAAATTTTCATTAGCTACGAGCCACTTCATTAGCTATGAGCTGTGAGCTGTGAGCCGCGAATTGCTCTCCTCTTGTTATACCCACTTTAGTCTACCGAAAGATAAGAAGCGTTAAACTCAGCACTCTTATATTTCTTCTATTGGTCTCTTCAGAGAGACATTAATCTGTAAAATTTTAGTTATCTTTTTTTGTTACACGGTGCTGGCAGCTCGTGGCCAGCAGCTCGTAGCTCATTGCTCTTTGCTCTTCGCTAATCATCAAATTTTCAAATCAGTACACCAAGTTATCAGCACATCAACTCATCAGCACATGAGCACATCAACGAATCAACTCATCATCTCCACCATTTCTCCATCGGCAAAGTATCCCCTATGCGTAATGGTTCTCCTATTTTTGGTGTGGTGATCACTACCTTGTCTTCTCCACTTGCCAACAAGCGCTCTATCGGTTCTGTCCAGGCGTGATTGGATAAGGCAAACTTTGCCCAATGCACAGGCAGTAATACTTTGGCTTGAAGGTCTTGTGCCGCATCGGCTACCTCTTCGGGCATCATGTGTATGAAGGGCCAGTTTTTACCATACTGTCCTGTTTCTAACATGGCAATATCGAAGGGGCCATATAACTCTCCTATCTTTTTAAACTGCTTGTCGTAACCGGAATCGCCTCCTATAAAAATATTGTACCCATGCAGGTTGAGTACGAAAGACGACCACAAGGTTTTGCCTCTTGTAAAACCTCTTCCAGAAAAATGGCGAGCAGGTGTGGACGTGATCATAGTCGAATCATTCAGCTTGTGCGTATCCCACCAGTCAAGGCTTGTAATTTTTTCGGCTGGTACACCCCAGTGTTTTAGGTGTGCGTCAACACCAAGAGGCGTTACAATATTTTTTACGGATGGATGCAGCTTGAGTAAGGTAGCATAATCAAGGTGATCGTAATGGTCGTGTGTAATAACTAATAAATCGATAGGAGGTAAATCATCAACACTAAACACATCACTTCCTTCAAATGCTTTTCCGAAAATACCAATGGGCGAGGCATAACCACTCATGACCGGATCGACCAATACTGTAAAGTCTTTATACTTGATCAGGTAGGATGAATGACCAAACCACACGATGGTGACTTTATCTGCCACCAGATTTTTTAAATCTGTTTTTATACTCGGCAAGGGTTTATCGGGCTCTACTGTTTTCGGCTTATTCAGCATTTCGCGCATTACCTTTAGGGTAGAAACCTCTTTGAGCATAACCTCAGTCGGCTCCACATTTTGAAAGGAGCCGTCCTTATAGTTTTCGGATTTTTCGATACGCGCCAACTCTTCACCGGTGGCATGCTTACCAAATACAGGAAGTTGCATAAACAACATCAGACTAAGCGCCAGTATGGCAATAATCACCGCAGTAACAATCATAATTTTTTTAAGTGTTTTCAAGAGCTGATCGTTTTAGACATGGCATGCCCTTAAGCATGTAATATTGATGGAGACGGAGCAGAGCGAAAAATATTGTCAGGCATTTTTCTTTCGCGCCTCCCATAAGGCCGCTTTTGTTTTCGCCTCATGTATGCTGGCATCGATTTCGTAGCCAAACAGCAATACGGTGGTGACTAATTGCACCCAGATCATTAGAGCAATGAGTACACCAATTGAACCGTAGATCTTATTGTAACTACCAAAGTGTGTGATATAGTAAGAAAAGCCATAAGAAATACCCATAGTACCCAAGGTGGCTACTAATGAGCCTAATGAAAAAAAGCGCCAATCGTAATGTATGGCAGGTCCGAAATAATAAATAGTGGCAATGGCCAGGAAGAAAACGATAAAGATGACAATGAATCGAAGCACAAATAACATATAGAGTGTGTATTCGTCAACGTTAAGCCAGGGAAATTCTGGTAAATGCGCTAATACATAGTTTAAAACCAACTGACCAACTACTAATAAAATTACAGCCAGAAATAATACAAAGGATAAATTGAGTGTAAGCCCAGTGGCAATCAGTCTGGTTTTTATCATGCTTCGTCTCTCCTGCGTTTTATAGCAGGCATTAAAGGCACGCATCAGGGCCATCATACCATTGGTAGCTAAAAAAAGTGCAAAGAGTACACCAAAGGTTAATAAACCTCCACGCGAGTTGCCAATTATATCTTCAATGGTGGAAGCCACTACGTCAAACATGCTGGGGGGCATCATGCTGCCCAAAAACTCCATAATGCTTTTAGTATTTACTTCGGGCACTACGTTGCTGATGTAGGGAATAAGCGTAAATAAAAAAATGATAGTAGGAAAAATAGCCAGGATGAAATTGTATGCAACACCATTAGCGCGGTCTAGCACATCGTCTTCTTTTATGTTCTTAAAGAATATTTTAATAACGCTATACAGGGATACCTTTTGTTTTTTACTCATCGGCACACGCTTGAGCAAACTGACAAAGCGTTGGCCTTGTCCGTATTTAAAAAGATATTTTTTATGACTGTACTTCATTTAAAATAAGGTGTCAATACATCTACCATGGCTTGTGGTGCGCGACATGGCCTGTTGCTTTTCATGTCTACAAATACCAATTGTGTTTCTCCTTCGTTAATCAGTTTTTTTTGTTCATTAAAAATCTCGTAATGAAACCTTATGCGCACTCCTGGCATTTCTTTAATGGTGGTGCGTAAAGTGAGTAACTCATCATAGCGGGCAGGTGCTTTGTAACGTGTGATGTGTTCTGTTACGGGCATCATCACACCCATTTCTTCCAGTTGCCTATATGTCAAGCCAAGCTGTCTCAGACTTTCTACGCGCGCTACTTCGTAGTACATGGCATAATTACCATAGTACACATAGCCCATCTGGTCGGTTTCTGCATAACGTACTCTAACACTGGTTTCTGATACGTACATTATTTTTTCGCTGCTGCTTTACGCAATTGTTTTCCTTTTTCAATTTCAATTTCCAATGCGCGCTGGTAGCGTTTGGCATTGTTTATCTGCTGTCTATAATTGTCTGTGAAATTATGATAGCCGGAAAAATCTTCCTTAGCGCACATGTACAAATAATTATTCACGTTATGGTTGAGTACCGCATCAATACAGTTTACACGCGGCATATTAATTGGCCCGGGAGGTAAGCCGGCATATTTGTATGTATTGTAGGGGGAGTCTATTTCTTTGTGCTCATTCAATACACGCTTTAATGTAAAATCGCCTGAAGCAAACACTAGCGTGGGATCGGCCTGCAAGGGCATGTCTTGCTTTAACCTGTTCAAATAAAGTCCTGCAATAATGGGAGCCTCATCTTGTTTCACGGTTTCGGCCTGCACAATTGACGCCAGAATTGAAACCTCTACAGGTGTCAAGCCTAATTGTGCTGCCTTGGCCTTGCGTTCATCGTTCCAGAAGATCAGGTATTCATCATACATACGCTCCAGTAGTGCATCGGGTAAAATGTTGTAGTATACTTCGTAGGTATTGGGTATAAACATACACATGAGGTTATCTTTATTGAACCCGTAGTTGTTATGCATTGAAAACTTCACAGCGGCTGCTTCAAATTCATCAGCGCGCATACTCAGGTTGGCCGTAATCTTTTCGCTCAAATCGCTGAGCAAACGCACATTGTTAAAAGTAATGCGCACGGGCTCTTGCTTACCCAATCGCAACAGACGAATGGCTTGCAGGTTAGTCATGTTGGCTTTTAAAACAAAACGTCCCGGTTTTACTTTTTTATCGTAGTCCATCATGCGCGATAAAAATGCAAATGACATTAGATCCTGCACATAGTCGCCTTCATGCAATATTTTCTGCACTGTCTTAAAGTCTGCATCGTTGGGGATAATAATCATCCTGTCTTCTTTCCCCACTAAAAAGTTAGGGGTGTAAACGATCTGATAGGCATAAAAGCCAAAGGAGATCAGGAGCATGGAAAATAACAGAAAGAAAATGAGCTTCTTCTCAGGCTTCATAACAGAAATTAAAAGTCAAAAATACAGAAGAAGTACATACTCAGAAATATACTTTGAGGTGAATCTTCCGGGAAATACTACTTGTTCAAAAAACGTTTGGTTACCGAAAAGGTTAGTAAAGTGCTTAGAAGGGCCTTAATCAAATTTTTTTGGTCTCCGCCAGGCGTTTTCTGATTCGGCTGAGTGATTCTGGTTTAATACCCAGGTAGGAAGCAATGTAGTGTTGTGGTATGCGTTCGATCACTTTAGGCCGCTCTTTCATCAATTTAAGGTAGCGTTCTTCCGGGGTATTGAAGAGCAGGGATTTATTGCGGCTTGAAATAAAGGTGAGCACGTATTCGGCCATAATGCGACCAAATTTTTGCCAAACCGGGGCTTTGTCGTAACCGGCCTGTAACTGATTATACTCCAGTTGAAGGATTTCGGCATCCTCCATAGCTACTATATAATCTGTAGTGGGTTGGCGCGAGACAAAGCTTGTGTATTCTGTTACATAATTTCCCTCAAAGGCAAAATTGCTGGTCATTTCCTCATCGTCAATTATCATATAGGTTCTAAGCACACCTTTATTAATGAAGGTAATATGATCGCAAACCTCACCGGCTCTTAACAAAAATTCACCACGTTTAAGAAATCTTCTGGTCAGCATGGCCTGATGCATTTGCCATTCCTCTTCGCTGAAACTTACAAACTGTGTAATGTATTTTTGGAGCAGGGTAAACTCGTTCATTCCGAAAAATACAAAAAATACCCTCACCGGCTTATTGCTAAACCTGGTGAGGGCGTTCCGCAGGCATCAAAACGTGAACCTTACAAACGGAACTGGGAAAAATCCTTGTTGGTATTGTGTTACTATGCTATTGGTGCGGGCATTGTATGCTTGCGAGAAAATGTTTTGGTCGTTGGTGAGGTTTTGAAAATCAACAGCCATCTCTAAAGTACTATTTGCATATTCTTTACGATAAGAGAATTTTAAATCTACTCTGAAGTACGGATCCTGTTTTTCACTAAAGGCATTGGCTTCATCATACACTGTTCTGCCAAGCTGTTGTGATGCCTGAAAATCTATCGGAGTTAAATATTTACCGCCAATGGTGGTGAGTTTCAGATTAAGTACCAGGTAATTTCTCTTCTGCCCTACACGCCACTCTTTACCTGCCAGTGTGTTTAACACATACTGCGTATTAAAGGCTGTGTTTCTTTCTATATCATCACTACCTGTATACTTCGAGTCGAATAAGGAACCGGTAATTAAGAAGTAAAAACCTTTGTTAAAGAAACGTTCCAGGGTTAGTTCAACACCGTAATTACGGCCTGTACCATTACTCACCAGGCTGTCGGTATCTGAAGGAATAAAACTGCTGCCATCATTAAGTGCTGCATATGAAGTTGGCGTGCGTTCCACGGGAACATTGCTTAATGTTTGGTAATAAGTTTCTGCTTTCAGGCGAAGGTTATCTGATATGTTCCAATCGTAAGTAAGCACAGTGTGCTGAGCAGTGGTAAAATCCAGGTCGGTGTTGGTAAGGGCACGCGTACCATCTGCCAAGGTTGTTTGTATATAGGCCGTGTAAATACTTTGCGCCTGATTATGCAAGCCATAGCCGAGGCTTAAACTGTGGTTGCCGTTGAGCATATATTGCGCACTTACTCTGGGTTCAACTACGGCCTGCTTATTAAGGGAGTAATATTGTGCATGTGCACCCAGGTTTAAAGAAAGCCTTTTGTTAAAGCGATGTCTCCAGGTAGTGTAAGCCTGATAAAGTGTAGTTTGGTCTTCGATGTTAACACGTGTTATGCTTGTGCCCAGGTTAGCATAAAAGTCTCTGTTTAATAAATTAAAATCTGTATAGTCTATGTAAAAACCTGAAGTAAGACTATTTTTTGCATTAAACTTGGTTCGCAAAAAACCAACTGCTGAATATTTTGCCGTATTAAACTCACCCTCTATGCGTCTGTAGCGAGCTACGACCTCCTCCTCGGTATTTCGCACCAGTGAGTCGCCTGTAAATCCTTCGAAAGTATGGCTGGTACCCGCTGTTAATTTCAGGAAAGATTTTTTAGAAATATTTTTTTCATAGCTGATGCCGGCAATGCCTGTTTTGTAGCGTGGATAGGTATCTTCATTTTCACTGCCATACAAATCTGTGTCTACAGATAAATCAGCTTCGCTACCCAATAAGTCTATTTCGCTGATGCCACCAATACCAAATAAGGTCCACTTGCCATTATTTTTGGTAGGTAAGGATACCTTAAAATTAAGGTCTTGATACAAGGGTGTGTTAGAACCTGTTCCAAACTCCAGCCCTATGGCCTGAAATACCCCAAGGGTAGAGTAGCGATAGTTAGCAACAAAAGATGCCTTTGAGTTTTGTGAAAGCGGGCCCTCCGCTCCTAGTTCAAAACCATTAAAGCCCACCTGCGCAACGTACTCTCTATTCTCATTGTTGCCATCGCGAAGTTTGATATCAAATACTCCGGCCAATGCATTGCCATATTGTGCAGTAAAGGCACTGGTCATAAAGTCAGACTTATCAAGGTTGTTATTGTTCAGCATACTGACCGGACCACCTGTGCTGGTGAGTGAACCAAAGTGATTAGGATTCGGAATGTTTAGTCCTTCCAATTGCCAGAGCATGCCTGTAGGCGAATTACCCCTCACCACTATATCGTTGCGTGAGTCGTCACCACCCACTACACCGGCAAAGTTTGCAGCCATGCGTGAAGGGTCTCCCAATGCACCTGCATAGCGCTTAGTGTCATCTACATTAAAACTTCGTGTACTGACAACCGCAAGGTCATTATTACTGGCTGCCTTATCGTCTTTTGAATTGGCAGTAACCACGACCTCATTTAACTGACTGATGCGCTCTGTCAGGTTTATGTTAAGCACTACCTCTTTTCCGGCTGTGACCGTTATATCATTGAGTACCTGATCTTCATAACCGATATAGGTAATGCGAAAGCTTTGTCTACCCAGCGGTACATTGTTGAGTCGAAAGTTTCCGTCCACATCGCTGGCTGCACCCACTAGTTCAGCTGAATTTAGCAAGGTAATGTTTACGCCTATCAGCGGACTTTGGCTTACTTCATCCAGTATGCGTCCTCTTACAGTTTGTGTTGTTTGTGCTAGCGCTACAATCGCACTTAAGGCGAATAGGGATAGCGTTATTAAAATCGTTTTCGGGTTCATAGTTTTTGTTTTGATGATGCAAAGGTGTTGCGGCAAAAGCGGTATTGACCTTGATTGTGGTTAACAAAAGCGGCAAAGGGCATTGATCTGGGTTAAGAAAAAAAAGAAGTCAGCAAGGCTTGCTGTTTTACTCTTGATTTAATTAGTCTATCTTGTTAAAGGATTACCTTTTTTATTTAAGGAAGAAACTTCCACTTATGGCTACACTAAAAAAAATTCTCCGTTGGACACTGATACTGTTTATACTTGGTTTTACAGCCTTGTATACTTTTTACTATTTCGCAGTTTACGAAGAAGGGGTAATGGCCGGTCGTGTGCTGAGCATTACTGAAAGAGGCATGCTCTTCAAAACGTATGAAGGGAAGTTAAGCGTGGAATCCTTTGGGTCATTAAAAGGTGTAAGCCCTATTGCCGAAACCCGCGATTTTTCGGTGGAGTCGGACGAAACAACTGTTATTAAAGACTTAGAGGGTGCAGCAGCAGCTGGTGAGCGCGTAAACCTACGCTTTATTCGAAGATACAGGGCCTTTCCATGGCGGGGAGAAACCAAGTATTTTGTGATTGGCGTGGAGAAAACCCAACCATGATTTTAGCGTATTGTTAACTTGCGCCCTCTCTGCCCCCGGCTATGGACATCAAAAAAATATTTATTACTTATCCCTTGCTACAGGAGCTTGCCTTTCTTTGTTTATTCGGGCTGCTCTCTGCGCTTATGGGTATGGTTGAGTTTCAGATGCCGGGATTTAGCGGCACTGCTACCGACCTCAGGGAAATCCCTATTCTGATCAGTGTTGTATACCTCAGGCACTTCGTGTCTATTATCGGGGTTATTCTCTTCTCTGTGCTGAGTATGCACGAAGCAGGTGCCTTCGTTTCGTATTTTTTAATGCATTTTGCTGCAGCCATTTTTTTATGGTATGCGTATCCAAAAATAAAAAATAACAATTTCAACAACCTGCAGGTAGGTGTTAGCTGGTCAGCAATTACCCTTGTTTACTATACCATCATCATCGCTGTTTATATTCTGTCTGAAAATATTTTATTAAATAAGCAACTGCCCTTCGGTGCATCTGTAATTGCTATGGCCACCACCGCCAAATTCGAGATCGTACCCACAGGACTAGTTACCTTGCTTTACATTATTCAAAACAACATACGTACGCAATTAAGAGAACACAAAGTTAACCTGGAACGTATTGTTAAGGAGAGAACGATGGCCTTAACTGAAAGCAATCACCAATTGCTGGCCTTAAACGAAGAGCTTACCTCCTCTACAGAAGAAGTGAGAGCCTTGAATGAAAATCTTGAAAAGATTGTACATAGCAGAACTGAAAAAATAAATACACAGCTTCGCCAGCTTGAAAAGTATGCACACATGAATTCGCATGAAGTGAGAGGCCCGCTCGCCAGGGTACTGGGTTTAGTGGGCTTAATTAAAATTGACGAACGCAATGGCGCAGACCCGGCAATTATCAACAAACTTGAAGTAGCTGCGGAGGAATTAGATGAGGTAGTGAAGAAAATGAATTCGCTGCTGGAAGTTGAGGTGAATAAAAAGAATATTTAGAATTTAGAATTTAATAAACTCAGTACAGCGAAGAAGTGCAATACGCTCCCGCCCAAAACAAATACGTGCCAAACACTGTGGTTATATTTTACCTGATCGCGTAAAAAGAAAATGGTCCCCAGCGTATAAGAAACACCTCCCCCCACTAAAAAGAGAAAGCCCGTATAAGTCATTGCTTCATATAAAGGTTTGATGGCGATTAAAATTACCCAGCCCATCATTATATATAAAATGGTTGAGAGGCGAACTTTATTCCCAACCGAAATAGCCTTGACCACTGCACCCAGTATAGCACATGTCCAGACTATCCCCAACACTGTCCAGCCTATCCAGCCTCTTAATGCAGTTAAACAAAAAGGTGTGTACGTTCCGGCAATCAACAAGTAAATAGAGATGTGATCAAATTTATGAAAAAGGTGCTTTGCACGCCCAGGTGTGAAACTATGGTATAAAGTAGAGGCGAAATACAGTAGCACCAGCGTTGTACCAAAAACCGAGAAGCTGACTACATGCCATACTGTTCCCTGCATGGCCGCCAACACAATCAATACTACCAGGGCAGCAATGGCGAGTAAGGCACCGATGCCATGGGTGATGGCATTGGCGATCTCTTCACCGGTACTCATTTGTTTATCTTGCTTTTTAGCCATTTATACGAAGCGATTTCTATTGCGCATATGCTACTCTAAGTATCCGAATTGTTTTAGTTTAAATCTTTCTTTGCGCCAGTTGTCGGCTACTTTCACATGGGTTTCCAAATGAATTTTTTTCTTGAAGAATGACTCCATATCCTTACGTGCTTCCATACCCACTTTTTTCAGTGAGCTCCCGGCCTTGCCAATTAAAATTCCTTTTTGCGAATCGCGCTCTACATATATCTGTGCCCGCACGCGTATAATATCTTCGGCCTCTTTGAATGACTCAATCACTACCTCGGCACTGTAGGGTATTTCTTGTCCGTAATTATAAAATATTTTCTCGCGAATAATTTCCGCTGCAAAAAAACGCTCCGAACGATCGGTTAAGTCATCTTGTGGAAAATAAGGTGGATGGATGGGCAACATACTTTGCACTACCGGCAAAATCTTATCTACATTTTTCTTTTTGGCGGCACTTACCGGTATAGCTTGTTGTATGTTGGTAAATTTCGTTTTCCAGAAGCTAATTTTTTCTTCTACGGATTCCTCTTTCTTAGCCAGGTCAATTTTATTCAAAATCAAAACTACCGGACATTTTACCTTATTGATCCGGTCGATCATGTAATCTTCAATGGTATCGTCCCAGGCAATTACCAGCAATACAAGGTCTGCATCTTCCAGCGATACTTTCACAAAATTCATCATGGCTTCGTGCAAAGCATACTTTGGTTCTAGCATACCGGGTGTGTCGCTGTATACAATTTGCATCTCAGGCGTATTGATCATACCCATAATGCGATGCCGGGTGGTTTGCGCTTTCGGAGTAACAATCGACAACTGCTCACCGACCAGTAAGTTCATGAGGGTAGACTTACCCGCATTGGGCTTACCGATAATGCTTACGAAACCTGCTTTAAATTCTGTCATGCGCTAGATTTAACAATAATAATTTGCTTAAAGTGTATAATGACTTCACTTGTTGTGTTGTCGCCAAACAAAAGCATCTTTTACAGTGCAAAACAAAGGTACGATTTGTTTTTGTGGGCTTATCGTTCTACTTTTGTGCAACAATCGAAAGATAGTGTCCCGATTGAAACCGGGAGCCGTTCGTTAGTTATGTCTCGAACTACGCTATAGCGATAAAATCGCGGGATGGAGCAGTTGGTAGCTCGTTGGGCTCATAACCCAAAGGTCACAGGTTCGAGTCCTGTTCCCGCTACTCGATCAAAGAGCGATATTTCGGTATCGCTCTTTTTATTTTGTCAGGCTTTTACCTGCTGGGTCTGGCAGCAGTTTTTACCGAATGGTTAAAACGCTTTCAAAACCTTAATGAACTCATGGCAAACATCGTTGCAATCGTAGGCCGACCTAATGTTGGCAAATCTACCTTCTTCAATCGTCTCATCGAAAAACGTGAGGCCATTATGGATGACGTATCCGGGGTAACCCGCGATCGTCATTATGGTTATGCCGAATGGACCGGCCATTTTTTTACCGTAATCGATACGGGGGGCTATGTTACCGGTTCTGAAGATAAGTTCGAATCACAAATCAGAAAGCAGGTAAAACTGGCTATAGATGAAGCATCGGCTGTTATTTTTCTGGTAGATATCCGCGATGGCGTTACTGGCATGGATAAAGACTTTGCCAACGTATTGCGTACTTCTAAAAAGCCCCTCTTTATTGCCGCCAATAAAACAGATACACCCGATAAAACTTTACTGGCAAATGAGTTTTATGAACTTGGCTTAGAAGCTGAAATTTTTCCTGTCTCTGCTGAAAATGGCAGCGGTACCGGTGAGCTACTGGACGAATTGGTTAAAACTTTTGAAACACCAGGGGTTGAAGATCCCAACGCGGGCATTCCAAAAATTGCCATTCTCGGCCGACCAAACGTAGGTAAGTCTTCCTTGATTAATGCCTTGCTGGGTGAAGAAAGAAGTATAGTTACTGATGAAGCCGGCACTACCCGCGACTCCATACATTCTCATTATAAAATGTATGGCAAACACTTTATTCTGATCGATACGGCCGGTATCCGTAAAAAGGGTAAAGTGAAGGACGATATTGAGTTTTACTCCGTGCTCCGATCGCTTCGTGCTCTTGAAGAATCGGATGTAGTCATTATTGTGATTGATGCCCAACAAGGCATGGAATCGCAGGATGTGAACCTGATCAGCCTGGCCGAACGCCAAGGTAAGGGCATTGTCATCATGATTAATAAGTGGGATTTGATTGAAAAGGATTCCAAGACTGCAGAGACCTTTAAAAAGGATATGATGGAGCGTTTAGCTCCTATCGACTATATACCCATGATTTTTGCCTCAGTACTGGAAAAGCAGCGTATTTTCCAGGTGGTGGAAAAGGCCATGCAGGTATATGAAAATAAGAGTAAGAAAATTCCGACCAGCAAGCTTAACGACATTATGCTGCGTGAAATCCAGCATAACCCGCCTGCATCGGTGCGTGGAAAGTTTGTTCAGATAAAGTACGTTACTCAGGTAAACGCCCGATATCCATCGTTTGCATTCTTTACCAATATGCCTCAATTCATCATGGAGTCGTATGAGCGCTTTTTAGAGAACAAAATCCGCGATCATTTCGATTTTGAGGGGGTTCCGGTAAGGTTGATTTTTAAGAAAAAATAATTTTTCAAAATCTTTTGCATAGTTCCTTCAATAAAGGCTTATCTTTGCGGCACATTTAAAATACCTGTAAACTATGAAAAAATTATTCGCACTTGTAGCTGTAGCAGCTTTCGCAGTTGCTTTCACAGCTTGTGGTGGAAAGAAAGTTGAAGAAGCCGCTGCTACTGTAGATTCTACAGCTGCTGCTGTTGTTGATTCAGCTTCTACTGTAGTTGACTCTGCTGCTGCTGTTGTTGATTCAGCTGCTGCTGTAGTAGCTCAGTAATCAATCGACTTCGATTGCATTCCCGGGAAGGCTTTAGAAATCTAAAGCCTTTTTTATTTTCCTAACACTTGTTTTCTTTGGCTAAACATGCCCAAAGCCAACGATTCAACCTCTATACAGGCCATACTCGCACAGCACCTGCCTCCTGAGGCAGTTGCCTACGCCCACCTGCTCTGGCAACAAAGTCCCTTTCAGCTTAAGCTTACTAAAAGCAGGCAAAGTAAAGTAGGCGATTTCTCTTGTCGCCATAATACCACCCAGGTACAGATTACCCTTAACCACGACCTCAACCCCTATCTCTTCTTGCTAACGTATGTTCATGAGGTAGCTCACCTGAGGGTCTACCTGGCGCATGGCAGACACGCAGAGGCACATGGCCGTGAGTGGAAAGATTCTTTCAAACTATTGCTGGCCCCGTTACTTCATGAATCGATTTTTCCTGATGACATCTTAACTGAGTTAAGGAGGCATATGGTAAACCCAAAGGCCAGTTCTTTTGCTGACGTTACCCTAACGCAAAGGCTACGTGCATATGATGCCAACAGAAAAGCGATGCCCTTACTTTCTTCTTTACCGGAAGGCAGCATTTTTAAACTACAGGGTCGCTATTTTAAAAAAGGTAAGCTACGGAGAACACGTGTGCTTTGCCTGGAAATGAAAAGTAAAAGAAATTACCTGGTGCCTGCTGAAGCAGAGGTGAGTGATGTACAGTTGGCCTTGTTGTAAAAGCGCGAAACTCGAGGCTCGAGGCTAGAAGCTTGAAGCTAGAGGTTCGAAACAAGCAAGACTTTACATTCAGCCTGAGGCTTGTAGCGTGAAGCCCAGACTTAAAGCTGGAAGCTAGAGGCTAGAAGTAATCAGCACATCAACGAATCATCTCATCAGCACATCAATCAATTCAGTCTTCGCTGTATAAGCTTATCCACCAGTTCAAAGAACATATTGGGTTGTAGGGTTCTCCAACGTTCTATCTCCAGTGTGCCCCCCATATTGATATAGCGATCGACACCATACTTTTCCATTTCCATTCGAATAAACTCCGGAAAAGAAACTGCTGCAATCCATCCCTCTTCCACATCGTCAAACCACTCTTCATAATAGCTGTCGTCTGAACCATGAAAGTTAAGTATGTTCTCACCTATCAAAATATATTTATTGATACCCTCTGCAGCCAGCAACTCAATCACGTTACGTTTTAAATGCATGATGTCATTGTTAATGGCATCATTCCATTCACCAATGAATTCAATAATAGCAAAGCCTTTCTTATAATTAGCAAAGAGAATTTTTATGTAGAGTGTTTCCGAGCCCATAAAATCCCAGGCCGGATCGATGTAATACCCATAAATATTTTCAGAGTATACATCATAGTTATATTCTTTGCCATGAAAGGGCGAGCGTTCGTCAACTGCAGGATCGTATAAGGAGAGCCATCGTTCGTAAGGAAGAATATTATGCATGCTTCTGACTGTCTATGGCCTTGCGCACAGCACCATGTTCTTTCAACAATCTTTCTGCCGTAGCCTGATCAGTTTTCAATTCATCCATAATCATGCGCACACCACGGTCTACCAACTTATCATTGGTGAGCAGCATGTCTACCATTTTATTGCCTTTCACCCGACCCAGCTTAATCATTACGGAAGTGCTGATCATGTTTAATACTAGTTTTTGTGCAGTCCCAGCCTTCATGCGCGTGCTACCCGTAACAAACTCAGGACCTACAACTACCTCAATAGGGTAATCAACCTGCTTGCTCAATTCGCTTCCATGGTTACAAGTTATACAAGCTGTTACTATACCATTTGCTTTGGCTTCTTTAACACCACCAATCACATAAGGTGTTCTGCCTGACGCAGCAATGCCTACCAATACATCGTTGCGATTGATCAGGTGTTCTTCCAGATCTTTCCAGGCTTGTTGCGCATTGTCTTCTGCATGTTCAACCGCTTTGCGAATGGCTCCATCGCCTCCGGCAATCAAGCCAACGACTTTACCGTGAGGCATACCATACGTAGGTGGAATTTCTGAAGCATCCAAAATACCCAGGCGTCCACTTGTACCTGCTCCGATGTAAAACAAACGTCCACCCTGGTTCATCTTTTCTACGATAACATTAACCAAAGCTTCAATTTGTGGCAAGGCCCTTTCTACGGCAAGCGGAACCGTTTTGTCTTCGCGATTTATGTTTTGCAACAAGTCCTGCACAGACATCTGTTCAAGGTTGTTGTAATGAGAGGATGATTCGGTTGTAGACAAGGTATTTCGTTTAAATTATTTATTTCAAGTGCATTTAACTTTACTAACAATCCGTATCTAAAATCCGTCTGACCGCTGTTTACTTCCGCATCCAGCGGTCTGACGGATCAGCAAATTGCTTTAGTTCAAATCAATTGTTCAAGTCCTTTTTATGGTAAAGGGTTAGTCCGGCAATAGGGCTTTCCAAAATATGCTGTACAGTTATGTTCTTCTCTTTTGCTACCTGTCTTAACAAGTTGCTGAAGTAAAAAGAAACAGATCCTGTAAAATGAATTTTCAGTTTTTCGTATCCCTCATATTTCATCACATTCTTTTCAAAAAAATCGGAAAAACTTTTCCGCACCAACTGATCACAATAAGGTTCATGTAAATGCTGAAAAATAAAGTGAGAAAAACTTCCTAAAAACCTGCTGGGCATTTCCTGATTGTATACCCGATCAAGAAACTCATCTCTTTCGAAAGGGAAGCGCTGCTTAAACTGATCCCACAATTTTTCTGGTAAATCCCTGCGTAGATAATCTGCTACAATACACTTGCCCAGGTAAGCACCAGAACCTTCATCACCCAACACATAGCCTAGCGATGTTACATTATCTACAATATTTTTGCCATCGTAGTAGCAGGAGTTTGAACCTGTCCCTAAAATACAAGCAATTCCTTCTTCTGTTCCGCACAAGGCACGTGCTGCTGCCAGTAAATCATGCCACACCTCTATGTGTGCATCCCTGAAAAACTTTTCAAATACATTTCTGATCAGCTTTCTGTTTTTGTCGGATGAGCACCCAGTGCCGTAATAGTAAATTTTTAAGGGATTAAATTTTATTTGAGGCAGTAAAACCTCACGCACTTCTTGCTCAAATTGCTCGATGGGTTGGTAATAAGGATTAAAACCAATGGTTTGCGCTTGTTCAATTTTTCCTGAATCATCAATAAGCCTCCAATCTGTTTTAGAGGCACCGCTATCGGCTATTAAAATCATGTAGCAAAAGTAACGCTAATTTGTAAAACAATATCATTACAGCATTAAGGTGAAACAGACCAGGAAATCATCTCACACTATTTATTGTATAGTTTATCTGCCAGGTATTATAAGCAGACAAAAGGTTGTTTCATAAACTAAAGGCCATCATTGCGTGCGGCCTGAAGCATGTAGCGTAAGGCTTGTAATCAAGTCTTTAACCTGCCTACCACTACAAACTTTTCAAACACTTTTTCAGTATGTGGGGCATCCTTTAATTCGGCTGTTAAATCCTGTCCGGCCCAATGCTCATAATGTTTACCATTTCGCCATAACCTGGATAAAGTAACATCATAAATTAACCCATTAAGGGCTACCCAAATAGCCGGTTTATCCTGTCCATTGTATAAAGCCAGTTGTGATTTGGTAAACTCAGGTAATGGCTGCGACAGATTACTCATGTTTAAGGTGGAGAAACTATAATTATTGAATATCTTTTGGCTTGAATTTACTAACACTAAACCGATGAAGCGAATTTTATCTTTTCTAAGCCTGGTGATTATCCTTGCCGCCTGTGGTAAGAAAGAAACCATTAACTACGCCAAGCTGCCAGATGAACAACTAAAAAGGGTGGCAGATTCTTTGGCACAGGCGTACATCATTACCGATGGACATGTGGATTTGCCCTTCCGATTAAAAGTTAAAAATTTCAGACTTGAGCAAGAGTTTCTTGGCATTCCGATTAGTACCACTGAAGGTGATTTCGATTATGAACGCGCCAAAAAAGGCGGCCTCGATGCACCTTTTATGTCCATTTACATTCCATCGCGTTACCAGTTAGAAGAGGATAAAGGGAAAGCTCTGGCAGATACCTTGATTAGGATGATAGATGGTATTATTGCTGCTCACCCCGACAAATTTGGCAAAGCAGGCAGCCCGGCTGAAGTAGAGGCAAATACACAAGCTGGGAAAATATCCTTACCTCTGGGTATGGAAAATGCCGCTCCGATAGGAAATGACCTGGCAAACATTCAATACTTCTACGATCGTGGCATTCGCTACATGACGCTCACACACGGAAAAGATAATCAGATCAGCGATTCTTCATACGATACAACACAAACCTGGAAAGGACTAAGCCCTTTTGGCGAAGAAGCCGTACGCGAAATGAATCGTGTAAGTGTAATGGTGGATATCTGACAGTGCTTTTTACGATGCCTTAAAAATCACCAAGGCACCGATGATTGCCTCGCATTCGTCATGCCGCTATTTCACACCTGGCTTTCAGCGTAACATGAGTGATGATATGATCAAGGCACTTGGCAAAAATGGTGGCGTGATTCAAATAAACTTTGGCGCCAGTTTTTTAGATTCAGTTGCACGCACCAATAGCAAGTTGTTAGATTCATTGGAAAGCATTTTAGCTGAAAAGAAACTTACTTCACGCGATGCAGAAGCACAGCCCATTATCGATCAGTTTGTAAAAAATCATAACGAACTTTTTTCTGATGTCGAAAAAGTGGCTGATCATATTGATCGTGTAAAAATGCTGGCAGGTATAGATCATGTGGGCATAGGGTCTGATTATGATGGTGTGGGTGATAGCTTACCGGTTGGTTTAAAAGATGTGAGCCAATACCCCAACTTAATTTATGTATTACTAAAAAGAGGTTATACTCCTGAAGAAATAGAAAAAATCTGTTACAAAAATGTATTCAGGGTTTGGAACAAAGTGATAGACGTGGCTACTGCCAATTAATACGCGCAATTTTATGAAATCCCCAAAAATCTCTCTCTTATTATTTTTAATCCTCGCTTCTTCTGGTCTTTATGCACAACGTGTAATGTGGATGAAGCCCAAACAACCTATTGTTTGCTATGGTAAAGAAATTGATGGCACTTCGCACGTACCTCTGCCGGCTGAAATACAAAGTAAGCTTGCAGCCGGGAGAACAAGCGATACAAAATCATCTAACTTTATTGTAACCTATCAGGGGTTTACGCCCCAAGCCCAAGCTGCTTTCCAACGTGCTGTTGACATCTGGGAAAGTATCCTTGTTTCGCCTATTGATATTCATGTTACTGCAGTGTGGGCACCATTGGGAAATGGTGTGTTAGGTTCTGCTACAGCCGGTACTTTTTTTGCCAATTTTGATGGTGCACAACAAATCAATACATGGTATCCCGTTGCCTTGGCTGAGAAAATGGCTAATCGCGAATTAAACGAGCCTGGCGACATTGATATCTTTGCTCAGTTTAATAGTAATAACAACTCATGGCACTATGGTTTAACCGGAGCAACACCAGCAGGACAATATGATTTAGTTACTGTTGTACTTCACGAACTGGGTCACGGTTTAGGCTTTCTTGATTCTTACAATGTTTCCGGCAATGTGGCCACTGTTGGATTAAGTGGTACAGGCATTCCGGTTATCTACGATTTAAGTATTGAAAATGGTAATGCAGAAAACTTATTCCTAACGACACAATCCAATACAGAAAATTTAAGAACACAACTTACCAGTGGTAACCTATTTTATAATTCACCTTCTGTAAAAGCTGCTAACGGAAATATTTCAGCAAAAATATTTGCACCGGCTAGCTTTAGTTCTGGCTCTAGCATAGCGCATTTAGATGAAAGCACATTTCCAGGTGGTACTGCCAATGCTTTGATGACACCGCAGATTGGCACCGGTGAATCTAACTTCAATCCCGGAGCAATTGTAACCGGCATGTTTGCTGATATGGGTTGGGTTTTTACATACATCAATCATCAACGTTTACCTAATACAGAAAATGTCAATGCCCCGTTAATTGTAAAGGCAGTGATTACCACAGATGTTGGCGCTATCGCTTCTCCCACCTTAGTGTACAACATTACCGGAACTGATGTAGAGGTGCCCATGACAACTACTGGCTTAGCCAATGAATACCAGGCTACCATACCTTCAACAGGTGTGGCTACTACTTACAATTATTACATTAAAGTAAAAGATAGTCAAAACAGAACTTACACAAAGCCGGGTAAGCTCAACACCCCAGGACAAGGAGTAGCTCAAACTTATTTTAGTTTTGAAACCGGAGAAGACAACAAGGCCCCAATAGTTAATCACACATCACCTGGCTTTATACTTCCTTCAGACACTGAACTCGTTATCAGTGCTGTTATTTCAGATAACATTGGTATTGCTACAGCTGTATTGAATTATTCTATTGATGGCGTTGATCAGGCTGATATCAATTTTGCGTTACAAGATCCCCCTCAGGATTCTTTATACCATGCTGTAATAGACCTTGGTATTGGATTACCTATTGGCTCCATTATTCGCTATAAAATTACAGTTACTGACAACTCCTCTAACAGTAACCAAAGAATACTTCCCGAAACTGATTTCTTCGAGATAAGTGTTGAAGGACTCGGTCAACCTGTGAGTATTTATGAGAATGACTTCAATGAAGCTACTACAGACTTTTTCGGCAACGGCTTTACTATACAAACACCTTCAGGTTTTTCAGATGGTGCCATACATTCAGAACATCCTTACATCAACGGTGATGGTTTCGAAGGCAATCAACGCAACTTGGTTTATCAATTGAAGTTTCCTGTTACACTTAATGAAAGTGATGCTTTTATTTTGTTTGATGAAATTGCGCTGGTAGAACCTGGCGAGCCCGGATCAGTATTTGGTGATGATGATTTCTGGGATTACGTTGTAGTGGAGGGTTCAATAAATGGCGGAGAAACATGGATACCTTTTGCCGATGGTTATGATGCAAGAGCATACACAGAGTGGTTAACTCGCTATAATAGCGCTAATGATGGTAACGCTAACTCCACCGCTATTGGTGATCCTTCATTATTTAAGACTCGCATCATTAATATGCTTGATGTATTTGAACCCGGTGATAATGTGGCTATACGTTTCAGACTTTTTATAGATCAATCTGCACGGGGATGGGGATGGGCCATTGATAACCTTAAAATACAAACAGACATCACTGCTCCTAAATTGTTGCATGATCATATAGAGTATATAACCGCAGGGAGCAATACACCAGCACTGCGGGCATTGGCACGCGATGCCAGTGGTATTAGTACCTTTACTCTTTTTTACTCAAAGAATAATGATGTAGAGCAATCAATTGAGGCCAGCGACTCACTCGATAACTCCTTTATACTCCCAATAGGTGCTTTAGCTGTCGGAGACGTGCTACAATACAAATTCGTAGCCACAGATCCTGCCGGTAATGAAACAACACTTCCAGATAATGGATATTTCACAATAAAGACCGTAAGCTTTTCACCTGCGGTTAATCAATACAGCAACAACTTTGAGCTTAGCAATGAAGATTTTGTCGGTGGATTCTTTGAAGTAGTAAAACCAACAGGTTTTAACTCTACTTTTTTAAAAACAAAAAGTCCTTATGCCAATGGTTTTGGGTTAGACAGTACAAGCAACTACACTTCAACTTTATTGAAACCCATTCGTATTGCAGCATCCAATACCCTTATGCGCTTTGATGAGATTGCACTCGTTCAAGGTCAAGCCGCAACCATTGCTTTTGGCACCGAAGCTTTCAATGACTTTGTTATTGTAGAAGGATCGAAAGATGGTGGATTAAGCTGGTTACCCTTCTTAAATGGTTATGATGGAAGTTCACTTCCGGCTTGGTTAAATGCATTCTCCAATGCAGGTAATGGTATGCAAAATTTATTCAGATCAAGAATTATTGACTTAACTGAAAACGGAAACTTTTCAACCAATGATGAAGTAATTATTCGTTTCAGACTTTTTGCTGATGCTAACAGCAACGGCTGGGGTTGGGCAATCGATAATCTATTTATTCAAGATCCTGTAACCAGTCTTGAATCAAAATTTATTTCGTCACTAAGGGTTTATCCAAATCCTGTAGAAGATTTCATAACCATTAGCACCAAGGTGGATGCCGGAGAAAAGCTCTCCATTCAAATAATGCAACAAAATGGACAGCTTGTAAAAAATGAAGCGCTAAGCGGAGAAGAGGGCGAGGTTAACCTCCAGCTCGATTTCTCCCAACTACCCAGCGGTTTATACATGCTACGGATAAGCATGGGAGATACCACTGAAATTCGAAAAGTAGTCAAGCTTAAGTAAAGAAAAGCCCCGCAAACCAGCGGGGTTTTTTTATTTCTCAAAAAATTAAAATTAAGGCTGCAAATACAAAATTCAGGACTTACTTTTGCCCAATTTTAACCATAGCACTTCAGCCTTATGCCACGCGACAGAAGTATTCGCTCCGTTCTCATCATCGGTAGCGGCCCTATTATTATCGGTCAAGCTTGTGAATTCGACTATTCTGGCTCTCAAGCCGCCCGTTCTCTGCGTGAAGAGGGTATAGAAGTGGTGCTGATCAACTCAAATCCGGCCACCATCATGACGGACAAAGTGACAGCTGATCATATTTACCTCAAGCCACTCACCAAAAAATCGATCCGCGAAATTCTTGAAAAACACAATATAGATGCTGTACTCCCCACTATGGGTGGTCAAACAGCACTCAATTTGTGCATTGACTGCGACAAGGCCGGCATCTGGCAACACTATGGTGTACGCATTATCGGTGTAGATATTAAGGCCATTGAAACTACCGAAGACCGCGAAAAATTCCGCCTTAAAATGCTGGAACTTGGCATAGGTGTTTGCAAAGGCCGTACAGCTAAATCATTTTTAGAGGGTAAGGAAATAGCACAAGAGACAGGTTTCCCGCTGGTTATCCGCCCTTCTTATACCTTAGGTGGAACAGGTGGTGGTTTTGTGAACAATGCAGAAGAATTCGATGAAGCCCTTAATAGAGGCCTGCATGCTTCACCTGTTCACGAAGTGCTCGTGGAACAATCCATTTTCGGTTGGAAGGAATACGAACTTGAGTTGCTCCGCGACAATGTAGGCAACGTGATTATCATCTGTTCGATTGAGAACTTCGACCCGATGGGTATACACACGGGTGACTCGATTACAGTAGCGCCTGCCATGACTTTGCCAGACACTGCTTATCAGCGCATGCGCGATATGGCCATTAAAATGATGAATGGAATCGGGAAATTTGCGGGTGGTTGTAACGTGCAATTCTCTCTTAACCCTGATAACTACGAAGACATTATAGCGATTGAAATCAATCCGCGCGTTTCGCGCTCATCAGCCTTAGCATCCAAAGCAACGGGTTATCCTATTGCCAAGATTGCTGCTAAGCTTGCTGTTGGTTTTAATTTAGATGAGTTGAAGAATGCCATTACTGGTACTACTACAGCCTACTTTGAACCTGCGCTCGATTACGTAATCGTAAAAATTCCACGCTGGAACTTCGATAAGTTTCAAGGAGCCGACAGAAGACTTGGTTTACAAATGAAGTCTGTGGGTGAGGTTATGGGTATCGGCAGAAATTTTCAGGAAGCATTACAGAAAGCCTGCCAGTCGCTGGAGATCAGAAGAAATGGTATTGGTGCTGATGGAAAAGAATTAAGAAATCAGGATGAATTGCTGCACTCACTGGCAAACCCCACCTGGAACAGATTATTTCACATACACGATGCCATTAAAATTGGTATTCCCTTAAAAACAATTGGAAAACTTACCCGCATCGATAAGTGGTTCCTCAAACAAATTGAAGAGTTAGTTCAAATTGAAGAACAACTGGAGGAGTATGACATTGGCAACATTCCAACTGACTTGCTCCGAACAGCCAAGGAAAAAGGATTTGGCGATCGCCAGATCGCTCACTTGTTGCATTGCTTTGAAAGTGAGGTCTTCAATAAGAGAAATGAGCTTGGTATTAAACGCGTTTACAAATTAGTTGACACTTGTGCTGCTGAATTCGAAGCCAAAACACCGTATTACTATTCAACCTTCGATACTGAAAACGAATCAACGCCTTCTAATAAAAAGAAAGTAATTGTGTTAGGCTCAGGCCCGAACCGCATTGGTCAGGGAATTGAATTCGACTACTCTTGTGTACATGGTGTATTGGCTGCTAAGGAAAGTGGTTATGAAACCATCATGATCAACTGTAACCCTGAAACAGTATCAACAGATTTTGATATCGCTGACAAACTATATTTCGAACCTGTTTTCTGGGAGCACTTGTACGATATTATACAGCACGAAAAACCTGAGGGGGTCATTGTACAGTTAGGTGGACAAACAGCCTTAAAGCTCGCAGAGAAGTTGCACAAATATGGTATCAAAATTATAGGCACTTCTTTCGATTCACTCGACCTGGCAGAAGATCGCGGTAGATTCTCTCAGTTATTGAAAGAGCAAAACATTCCTTATCCTGAATTTGGTGTAGCCACTGATCCTGATGAGGCCCTCGAAGTTTCCAAGCAAATTGGTTTCCCTTTACTGGTTCGCCCTTCTTACGTACTTGGCGGCCAAAGCATGAAGATTGTGATCAACGAAAAAGAACTGGAATCACACATCATCGACATTTGGAAACACTTACCTGATAATAAAGTGCTGCTCGATCACTATTTAGATGGTGCCATTGAAGCTGAGGCTGATGCCATTTGTGATGGGGAAAACGTTTACATCATCGGTATCATGCAGCACATAGAGCCTGCCGGCATCCACTCTGGCGATTCATATGCTGTATTACCGCCTTACAATTTGGGTGACTTCATTATCAAACAAATTGAAACCTATACTACGCGTATAGCCCAGGCGTTAAAAGTGAAAGGTTTGATCAACATTCAGTTTGCCATACAGAAAGACAAAGTATACATCATTGAAGCCAATCCGCGTGCTTCACGTACTGTGCCTTTTATCTGTAAAGCTTACGATGAGCCGTATGTGAACTTCGCTACCAAAGTAATGTTAGGTGCGAAAAAGGTTACGGACTTCAACTTTAATCCGACCAAAAAAGGATACGCCATCAAGGAACCTGTTTTCTCCTTCAATAAATTCCCTGAAGTAAACAAAGAGCTTGGCCCTGAAATGAAATCTACAGGCGAGGCCATTTACTTCATCGATGATTTGATGGATGATTATTTCTTGAATATCTATAATGAAAGGAATTTGTATTTAAGTAGATAAAATACAGATTCTAGAAGTTAGAGGCTTGAGGCTGGATAACCATGTTTAAAATAAATATATAGTTGTTGCGACTATTTCGTTGGAACTTCTATAGACCATAAAATTGTTATAACATACCTGCTTTTGGCATTTTGCATTTATTTGAAGTAAACTAAAAAATTGAGCATACATGTTTAAGTTTATTCTCATTTGTGTTTTAGTCGGCTACGTGTTGTACAAAATCGGTAGCTCAATCAAAGTTTATACACACAGTGGCCACTATCAACGTCCGCCCCAGTACAGGCCTCCAGGCAGCAATGTTAACATTGAAACACCACCACCTTCTAAAAAAAATGATGGCAAAGATTTTAAGGGTGGCGAGTACGTTGACTACGAAGAAATAAAATAACAATTTGAAATTTGAAATCTTGAATTTGAAATTTGTAAAATACCAAGCTACCGGCAATGATTTTATCCTGATCGATAATAGAGATGGTAACATTGTTTTGTCGCAGCAGCAGATCGTACACTTATGCGATCGCAAGTTTGGTATTGGTGCAGATGGTTTAATACTCATCGAACCTGCTGATAAAGCCTCCTTCAATGTGAACTACTACAACAGCGATGGCTCTCAAAGTTTGTGTGGCAATGGTAGTCGTGCGGCAGTAAGTTTTGCCGCCAGCCTTACCCTGCTAAAAGATAAAACATCCTTCATGGCTTATGATGGTTTACACGATGCCGAGTTAAAGCCCTCAGGCATTGTTCATTTACGCATGAATGACACAAAGCCTGTTGAGGCAGGTCATGAAGATTTCTTCCTTAACACGGGCTCTCCCCATGTGATTCGCTTTGTAAATAACATCCAGGCCTATCCCGTTTTTGAAGAGGGTAAAAAAGTGCGCTACAGCAATGCTTATAAACCCAGAGGCACAAATGTGAATTTTGTTGAGCTTCAAGCTAACAATACCTTGTTTGTACGTACCTACGAACGCGGTGTAGAGAATGAAACACTTTCTTGCGGAACAGGCGTAACAGCCGCTGCCTTGGCAGCATCTACTCAAGGCTATACTTCGCCCGTAAAAATCAAAACACTGGGTGGAGAACTCTCAGTAGCCTTCAAAAAAGGCGTTAATGGAGATTTTACAGACATCTACCTGATTGGCCCCGCCCAAAGGGTGTTTGAGGGCGAGATCGTCTTACCATAATTGGCAGTAATCAGGCCATAATTACCACTCTTTAGCTGCCAAAACTGTGCTTATACGATTCGGAATGCTTCTGAGGCTAATTGGTGCTATAATTGACACGATCATTTCCCAAAAACAGATTAACTTTAAAGCCATTTTGTCGATGATGCAATTCATTGATTGGGCAAACTGACCATTGTTGTTTTATGTTAAAATTAATTGCTAAAATTTTCGGTACTAAGTCTCAACGCGACATTAAATCCATTGAGCCTCTTGTAAAAGAAACCCTACAGGAATTTGATAAACTGGCAGGCCTTTCTAATGACCAGTTGCGCGAGCAAACACAAGAGGTACAAAACGCAATCAACGAGGCACTCAAGTCTATTGACTCAGAAATAGCGGCTTTGCATAAACGCATCGCTGATCAGCCTGATATGGACATCAATGAGAAGGAGGCTGTTTTTGCCGAAATTGATAAGCTCGAAGGTGACCGAAACAAAGACCTCGAAAAAGTCTTACTAAAAGTATTGCCAAAAGCATTCGCTATAGTACGTGATACAGCAAGGCGCTTTAAAGAAAATGAGTACCTGGAAGTAACAGCTCAGGACTTCGATATAAAAATGGCTGCTACGCACCCTAACGTAACCATTCATGGCGACAAGGCCAGGTGGGCAAGGCAGTGGATGGCAGCCGGTAACTTAATAACCTGGGATATGGTGCACTACGAAGTGCAGATTATCGGTGGTATAGTTTTACACCAGGGTAAGGTTTCTGAAATGGCAACGGGTGAAGGTAAAACATTGGTGGCTACCTTCCCTACTTTCTTAAATGCATTGGCTAAGCGTGGCGTTCACCTGGTAACCGTAAACGATTACCTCGCTAAACGCGATAGTGAATGGATGGCGCCACTCTTCCAATTCCACGGTCTCACAGTTGATTGTATTGATAAGCATGAGCCTAACTCCACCGCTCGTAGAAATGCTTACCGTGCAGACATTACCTATGGAACAAATAATGAATTTGGTTTCGATTATTTGCGCGATAATATGGCCCGTGAAACGGAAGAGCTTGTGCAAAGGGGCCACCATTATGCCATGGTCGATGAAGTTGACTCTGTATTGATCGATGAAGCCCGCACTCCCTTAATTATTTCCGGACCTGTACCCCGAGGTGATCAACATGAATTCTATGATTTAAAGCCACGCATTTTTAAACTCGTAGAAGCACAGAAAAAATTAATTACCCAATACCTGGCTGACGCCAAGAAACAACTGGAATCAGGCAATGAAAAAGACGGAGGTCTTTCCATTTTCCGTGCACATCGGGGTATGCCGAAATATAAACCTGTTATCAAATTTCTGAGTGAAACAGGCATCAGGGCTACCATGCAGAAAACTGAAAACTATTATCTGCAAGACAACAAGAAGATGATGCCGGAAGCCGATGCTCCGTTGTATTTCATTATTGATGAAAAAGATAATAGTGTAGACCTGACCGAAAAAGGTATTGACTTAATCACAGGCGAAGGTGAAGACGCTAAATTCTTTATCCTGCCTGAAATTGGTACAGAGCTCTCTAAAATTGAAAAAGATACAAGCCTGAGTGATGCCGAGCGCCTTACTAAAAAAGACGAGCTCATAAAAGAGTATCAGGTGAAGTCGCAGCGCATTCACAGTGTGAACCAGTTGCTGAAGGCTTACACCATGTTTGAAAAAGATACGGAGTACATCATTGTTGATGGAAAAGTAAAGATCGTTGATGAACAGACCGGTCGTGTGTTAGATGGCAGACGTTATTCTGATGGTTTACACCAGGCCATTGAAGCAAAGGAAAATGTGAAAGTAGAAGACGCCACACAGACCTATGCCACCATTACTTTACAAAATTATTTCCGCATGTACCACAAGCTTGCGGGTATGACGGGTACAGCTGAAACCGAAGCAGGTGAATTCTGGGATATTTACAAACTTGATGTTGTGGTCATTCCACAAAACAGAACAGCGGTAAGAAAAGACTCAGATGATTTAGTGTATAAAACCATACGCGAAAAATTCACAGCTGTCATCGAGGAGATCGTTAAGCTGACAGAAGCAGGCAGACCAGTGTTGGTGGGTACTACTTCCGTTGAAATTTCGGAATTGGTAAGCCGCATGTTGCAAATGCGCAAAATCAAGCACAATGTATTGAATGCTAAACAGCACCAGCGCGAAGCAGAAATTGTGGCTGAGGCAGGTAAGCCGGGTACAGTAACCATTGCTACCAACATGGCCGGTCGTGGTACCGATATTAAACTAACTCCTGAGTCGAAAGCTGCGGGTGGCTTGGCCATTATTGGTACTGAGCGTCATGAGTCAAGACGTGTAGACCGTCAGTTGCGTGGTCGTGCAGGACGTCAGGGTGATCCAGGTTCATCGCAATTCTATGTATCGCTGGAAGATAACCTCATGCGTTTGTTTATGCCTGAGCGTATTGCACGTATCATGGACAGACTAGGCTTGAAGGAAGGCGAAGTCATTCAACATTCAATGGTAACCAGCTCAATTGAGCGCGCACAGAAAAAAGTAGAAGAAAATAACTTCGGTATCCGTAAGCGCTTGCTCGAATACGATAACGTGATGAATTCGCAGCGTGAAGTAATTTACAAACGCAGAAAGAATGCCTTATTCGGAGAACGCTTAGAGTTAGATATACTCACCATGATCTTCGATACAGCAGAAGAATTAGTCATTAGCGCAAAAAATGCTGCTGACTACGAGAGCTTACGCTTAAACGCACTTAGCACCTTCGGCATAGACTATGAAGTATCTAAGGACGACTTTGCCAAATGGGATCAGGCTAAGTTAACCAACGACCTATACGAAAAAGCCCTTGATCATTATCATCGCAAAAACAAAGCAGTGGCGGCAAAGTCTCTGCCTATTGTGAAAGATGTTTATCACACCAGAGGCGCAACCGTAGAAAACATTTTAGTACCTTTTACAGATGGTGTAAAACAAATTGGTGTTGCGGCTAATCTTGCGAAATGCGTAGAAACTGAAAACGCTGAGTTGATTAAGTCCATGGAGAAAATGATTGCTTTGGCTATCATCGATCAATTATGGAAAGAGCACTTGCGGGATATGGATGACTTGAAGCAATCTGTGCAAACAGCTGTATACGAACAGAAAGATCCCTTATTGATTTACAAGTTCGAAGGCTTTGAGGCTTTCAAAAAACTGGTAGCCAAAGTAAATGAAGAAACAGTTTCCTTCTTGATGAAGGCTGACATACCGGTGCAACAATCCGATCAGGTACAGGAAGCAAGGGCCAGCAGGGCGAGAGTTCGCCTGAATGAAAATAAGGAAGAATCTAAATCACTATTAAGTGGTGGTGGACCACAGCCACAGGCTAATCGTCCTCCGCAGGAAAAAATAATGCCTGTTAAATCAGAAAAAATTGCCAACAGAAATGATAAGGTGAGTGTTCAGTATCCTGATGGGCGCGTGATGCGCGATGTGAAGTACAAAAAAGTTGAAGACGATATTTTGAACAATCGCTGTATTGTGATTGAATAGTTCTATTGAGTAAAACACCATTCCTCGGTCTGTGTCCGCACAGACCGAAATTAAATGAATAAAATGGTTTGTGAAGGCACAAACCAAGGCATGAAAAACTTGAAAAATATTTACCAAACAATTAAATACAGTCTTGGCTTTACTAAACGAAAACGACTTAGTGGAACTAACTGCCTAAAGCAATGAAAAGAATGTTTGAGTTGTCACAATACCTGGTTTATATGATTATGATGGGCTGCGCCTCAAGTCAGGTGAGCACCTCTACTACCTCCGCTCGTTATACCGAAGACCTTTCTTATCTACGCCCAGCCTTTGAAGAGACTAAAAAAGACCCTGAGGTTGATCCAAATGAAAATAAAGCAAAGCCCGTTTATCAGGAGCCACGCTATGCTGTTAATGAACAATTACATGAAGTGCTGGACAGCATTGATAGAATTAACCTGAGCAAAAAATTAGTAGATGGCTTTACAATTCAAATTTATGCAGGCCAAAAAAGAGAGGATGCGCTGAATACAAAGCGAACCATGGATTTGGCCTTGCCGGAACTTAAGGCTGAGATGACCTATGTGCAGCCCACCTTCCGCATCAAGGCAGGTAAGTACTACACACAATTAGATGCACAAAAAGACTATGTGGCAGTAAAGCGTCATTTCCCTAACGCTATTCTTGTACCCGATAAGATTGCGGTTACCTATTAATTTTAAATTTCAAATTTGAAATTTAAAATTAATAGTATCCTCACGCCACATCAGTACCTTTAATAATCTTAAGCATAGCAAACCAGTCTTGTTTGTCAAGTGTTACTTCCAGCGAAGAGGAAGCCTCCTGAATGCGCTCTGTTTTGGTAGTGCCCGTAATAGGAAAAAGATTAGCAGGATGTGTTAGCAACCATGCAAAAAGTAATTTGGCAGTACTCACTTTGTATTTATCCGCTAACACACCAAGCTCCTGCATCTTTTCAAGGTCATTAAAATACTTACCACTGCCCAGGGGTGACCAGGCCATGATGCCGGCCCTGTGTTTCATCATTACATCGCTTGTACCGTTAAATAAGCAATCATTCTTAAATAAGGATACCTCCAACTGGTTTGTGACTAAAGGCATGGATAAAAAAGACTGCAGCATTTCAAATTGAGTAGCCGTAAAGTTGGAAACACCGAAATGCAATACCTTCCCCTTTTCGTAAAGTTCTTCAAAAGCTTTTGCTACCTCATCCGGATTTAACAGAGGGTCAGGTCTATGGATCAGCAGCAAATCAATTCTATCAGTACCTAAATTTTTAAGCGATGTTTCTACCGACTGAATAATATGTGTGTAGGAAGTATCATAGTGCTTTATTCTGTGCTCAGGCTTAGCATCAACTTTTAATTTGATACCGCATTTAGTAACCAACTGCATTTTATTGCGCAGTCCCGCTTGTTGCTTTAGTATGCGGCCAAATAATTCTTCGATCGTATACTTACCATAAATGTCCGCATGATCAAATGTTGTAATGCCAGAATCCAACGCAGCACTTATGCAGCGTTCATTAATGGTTTCATCTGCCCAATTCCAAACACCTGCTATAATGCGCGAAAACTCCGGTCCCTTAGGGTGAATCCGTTGATACTGCACCTTACTTAGCAGTTTGGTGTTGGTAGCACTTCTTCCCTTTGCTCGCTGTCATACGCTTGCAGCGTACACCTTCCTTCGTTTTCCCCTCGCATTGTTTTAAAGTGGCTTTTCCTAATTCATTGGGTTTGCAAACATCACAAGGTTTTTTACCTGCCTTCTTGGCATTGTCAATGTTTATGCCTTCAGCATCGCCCGAAAGACGGCAATCCGCTGTATGGTATTTCTCTCCCTTAGCAGAAGAATACACCGTCTGTGCCTGTACAGCAAGTGTTGCAACAAATGCCAGTACCAATGTTATCATTAATTTTTTCATCATTACAATTGTTTAATCAGTTCAACATATAACTCAGTAAGCTTTGCCTCTGCTTTACCCGCAATTTCTATGATTTCCTGAATATTGGCTGGTTTCAGATTATCAGGATCGCAATCATCAGTAAGTACAGAAATAGCACAGCATGGAAGACCTGTGTGGTTTGCTACAATGACTTCAGGCACAGTACTCATCCCTACAGCATCGGCACCTATACGATGCAAGAAACGATACTCGGCTCTGGTTTCAAGATTAGGGCCCATCACGCCTACATATACACCTTCATTAAGTTTGATAGCCTTCTCCTTAGCAATGGCTTTTAATTTTTTATTTAAAGCCAAGGCATAGGGTTGACTCATATCCGGGAAACGTGGTCCTAACACCTCATAGTTGGTTCCTCTCAAAGGATTATCAGGTTGTAGATTTATGTGATCATCAATTAACATTAACTCACCTTTTTTCCAATTCAAATTCATATTCCCTGCTGCATTAGAAATAAGTAAGTTTTTTACACCCAGCATTTTCATAACGCGCACAGGCAGTGTAATCTGTTGCATACTGTAACCTTCATAATAATGAAAGCGCCCTTGCATGGCCAACACTTTCTTACCTTTAATCTCACCATAAATCAATTGCCCTTTGTGAAATTCAACAGTGGATATGGGAAAGTGAGGAATTGAATTATAAGGAATTTGAATAGGCTTCTTAATTTCTTTGACAAATAAATTGCCCAGGCCTGTGCCGAGTATAACACCAATTTCAGGCTCCTCAACACCTCTGCTTCTAATGTAATCGCTTGCTTCTTGTATCTCTTTTAACATAAAAATAAATTCAATAGTGAAGGTAAAAAAAGAAGCCGGAATTATCCGGCTTCTTTTTCAAAATGTTACTTTCTATTAACAGCAACCACCGCCATCATAAAAATAAGTTGATGGTGAAATAAAAATATCAGGCCGGTTAAGCGAGGCAAGTGCACCTGCTGTTTTGTCGCATACAGCCAATGGTTGGTTTTGCATCAGCACGTGTCCTTTTCTATCATCGAAGTATTCATCACCACCAAAATAAATAGCAGTTTTTCCGGTAAATACACAGGCTCCATCTGCTGGCATAGGGTCTTTTATTGCGCAGACCTCTACGCTTTCAATGTAAATTATTTTATCAGTTTGATAATGTGCGGGGTCTAAAATTCGATATGGACGCTTCGCACGAATTTCTACCGTGCCAAAACCAGTGTCGGTAATCAGTTTAATGTATTCTTTTAATGGAAGTGCTCCGCTCAAACACAGGGCACGAAGCCGTTCATCTTGTTTCAGACTTTCCGGCATTTCGGTCTCGCAGGTCGGATCAGATAAGACCAGACGTCCATGCGGTTTCAATACACGATACATCTCAGCTAAGGCAATTTTTAAATCTTCATGCGTAAAAATGTTGAATAAACAATTTTGAGCAGCAATATCTATGGAGCTATCCGGTACAGGAAGACTAAGCGCGTCACCTTTTCTAAGGTCTACAAAATTACTTTTAAACCAGGGGTTTTGTTTCTCAGCTTCTACAAAATTATCCCGACTCGCCTCCAGCATCTCATCCACAACATCAATACCAATCACGCCACCCGTGCGTCTGCTGAAATAGGAGAATTGTAATAACTCCATGCCTCCACCAACACCCACATAAAGAATTGTAGGATCGTTAACTAAATCGCGGGGATTTACGGTGCTGCCACAACCGTAATTCATATCGAGCATTTTCTTCGGAATTTTTAATCCTGGCAGTTGCCAAACAGGTGTTGTGGTGCAACACAACCCTTTCTGTGGATTTTCTGCTGCTTCTTTATAAACGTTACGTGTTGTTTCTAAATAGGTTTGCATGAACTAATTATTTCAAATTCAAAGTTTCAAATTCAATATTAAGCTGTCGCTCCCTGACAACTTGAGCCTGCTCCCGCTGTACAGGCAAAACAATGTTGGCTGATAACAATATCGCGCGACTCAAGTGCTGCTACATTAAAAGTACTAATGTGCTGACCTTTGCGCTCGTCTGTTTTTAAACCAAGCATTTGATTAAAGTCGCAATCATATAAAAAGCCCTGCCAGTCAATAGACACTGTGTTACGGCACATAACACCACTTACTGCCATCGGATTAAAGGCGTTGATAAGTTTTTCCATATACTCTTCATAATTCCCGCTCTCAATCAAAAAATCAAGGAAACGACTAATGGGAATATTAGTAATGGTAAACAAGCTATTGAATTCAATAGAAAAATGTTCTCTCAATTCTTTTTTAAAATCCCTCTCCAACTGACCTTGATCGCCTGGTAAAAAAGCACCACTTGGGTTGTACACCAAATCTAAAATCAAACCACTTCCTGCTTTGCCGTAGCCAACTGCATTCAGCATTTGTAAGGCCTTAACAGAGGTTTCGAATACACCTTCTCCTCGTTGCCTATTGGTTTTATCTGCGTTATAAAAAGGCAGCGATGAACAAATGCGAACTTTATTCTCTTTAAAAAACTCCGGTAAGTCGTGGTACTTGGGGTTCGCCAAAATAATGGTGAGATTAGAACGAACAATGATCTCCTGTACGCCTCTTTTTTTTGCTTCAGTTACAAACCACCTGAAGTCGGGGTTCATTTCAGGTGCACCACCGGTGATGTCAAGTGTATGAATTTTTGTTTGTGCCAACACATCCAGGCATTGTTGCATGGTTTCACGCGTCATAATTTCTTTACGATCCGGGCCTGCATCTACATGGCAGTGTTTACACACCTGATTGCATATGTAGCCAATGTTCATCTGGAAGATTTCAATCTTGGATGGTTTTAAAGGAAAATGGCCCACCGCTTCAACCTTCGATTTAAAGGTTGGTAATTTACCTTCCTTAAAAATTCCATTGTTTAAAAACTCAACTTGCTTTTCTTGATGAGCTAGCTGGTGATGACGGGCATGCAAACTTTTAATCATACTTAATCGTTGTTCGTTGATTGTTGTTGGTTGTTCGATTAAGTTTTCGACTATCGAAAAACCAATAACCAACAACTATTAAAAAATTACATAGATAACTTCTTAGCTTTATTCATCATCATTACACCGTGAACGAGTGAGGCGCCACCGCGAATCGCTGCTGCCACATGTATTGCTTCCATCATGCCTTTCTCAGTAGCACCCTTCTCAAGTGCATCTTGTGTATAGGCATCGATACAATAAGGACATTGCACCGTATGTGAAACAGCTAAGGCAATTAATGATTTTTCACGGGCGGTTAATTCTCCATCTTTAAAAACCTCTCCGTAATAATCAAAAAATTTGGCGGCCAGTGTTTTATCCCATTCTGCAATGTTTCCGAATTTTTTTAAGTCGGCAGGATTGTAGTAAGTATTTTCCATAATAAAATTTTAGGTTAAGATAAAGGTTTTACCGGGGCTGGATGATCGCCCTCATGACAAAACAATGTATATACGTATAAAGTTGTGACTGCAGATTTAGGCAGGAAGGGCTATTTTGTAAGATTTTCCCTTTTTTACTGTAAGATCCTCATCTCGTAACCAGGGATTGAGGCGTTTTAGGGTTTTGTAATTTGTGCCTTTGGATAGTGAGAAATCAACCAGGCTTTTAATTGATTCTTTTACCTCAACATATTGAATTTTCTCTTCGGTGTATAGCTCTTCTTCATCCAGCACAAAGCCATACTTCAACGGGTTTTGCATGATTTCTTTCATGGCGATAAGTCTGAAGATGTAGCGAGACGTTTCATCATTCAAAAAGAGATCGTAATATGAATCAACTTTCTGGTTAGCTATTGCTTTCTGCATGCCTGTCATGCCCCGATTATAAGAAGCGGCCGCAAGTGTCCAGTTACCAAATTTGCGATGCGCATCCTTAAGGTATTTGCAAGCTGCATGGGTGGATTTAATCGGATCATACCGTTCATCAACCTGTTTATTGATTTCCAAGCCATAAGCCTTGCCGGCATCTTTCATGATTTGCCAAAAACCAACGGCCTCCCTGGGCGAAACCTGATTGAGCAGAGCACTTTCAATCAAGGGCAGGTATTTAAAGTCATCAGGAATACCATTCTCCTTAAGAATTTTTTCCATTTGCGGTAACCAACGATTTGCACGCTTAATGATAAATAAGGTGCTGCTGTGCAGATAACTGTTGATTTGCAACTCCCTGTCTATACGCTCTCTTACATCATTAATATGGAGCGGAACTGGTTCTTGTGCAAAATCAAGTTTTTCAGGAATGCGGAATGGTTTGGCTACAAAACCCGATGGAATTTCTGTAACCAAACCTGTGGTATTGTCTGACATAGCCTCTACAACTGTGGCTTGCCCTACCTTGCTTTCATTATAGGTGATGTACCCCAGTAAAATTACCAATGTGGCAATTGACACATATATAGAAACATCTTTCATCATCACATCCTGAAAAAAATCAGAAGTTAGGCGATAATAAATACTTGGAATAGAAGTCGTCTATCACTTTTACTGCCTCCTCCGGTGTATCTACAACGCTGAATAATTCAAGATCTTCTACATTGGCATTCTTTTCTTTTCCAATCAAAACCTTGGTAACCCAGTCAACAAAGCCCTTCCAGTACTCTTTACCTACCAATACAATTGGGAAACGACCAATTTTTTTTGTTTGGATAAGGGTGAGTGCTTCTGTTAATTCATCTAATGTTCCAAATCCTCCCGGCATAACAATAAAGCCCTGAGAATACTTCATGAACATTACTTTGCGAACAAAGAAATAATCGAAGGTTATCAGCTTATCGGGATCAATATAAATATTACCCTTCTGTTCGAAAGGAAGGAAAATATTTAGTCCTACGGATTTACCTTTGGCACGATGCGCACCACGGTTACCTGCTTCCATGATACCAGGACCACCGCCTGTAATAACGCCATAACCATGCTGTACCAATTGGTAAGCAATATCATCGGCCATTTTATAATAAGGGTTTGTTGGCTTTGTTCGTGCAGAACCAAATATGGTTACGCAGGGGCCTATTTTGGCCAGCTTTTCAAAACCTTCTACAAACTCACTCATGACTTTAAAAATCACCCATGAGTCCGAGCTTTTAATTTCTGCCCAGTCTTTATCAACAAATGCTTTTCTTATTCTGTGTTCTTCTTCAATGGCTTGCTTAAGCAAGTTATCATCTACCTTTTTTGATTTCTTCTTTGACATAACAATACTAAAATTACAACAAGGTAGTAAAACGGTGAGAATTACAAATTAGTTGTAGGCAGATGTTCAGGGCAATTGACTTAAACCTTTTTTATCCTGCCTTTACCTGACGCGCAAGCAGGCTCACATACAGTTCTTTTCAATAGAAAGAGACTAAAGTCGCTTACAACATGATATTGAATTACTTTTTGTCCAGCAGGTTACTCAGGCTTTTTTCCAGGGTATTGAACTGAAACTGAAAACCACTGGCTTGTATTTTTTTTGATGAAACATTGCTTCCGAAAATTATCAGGTTGGCCATTTCACCCAAAATTAACTTTAAAAGAAAGGCTGGTACGTTTGGTAAAAAAACAGGTCGTTTAAGCTGTTTGCCAATGGCTTTTGTGAAGTCTTCGTTACTTACCGCATAAGGGCCTGTACCATTGTACGCACCGTGTAGTGATTCATTTTCAACCAAATGAATAAACATATTGCACAAGTCGTCAATGTGTATCCAGCTCAGCATCTGTTTGCCGGAAGCAAGCGGTGAGCCTGCAAATAATTTAACGGGAACAACCATAGGCGCCAATGCTCCGCCCTTATCACTTAGTACAATGCCAATGCGTAATTTGGCTATGCGCAAAGGAAGTTCATTTAATTTATCGATCGCCTCCTCCCATTGCCGGGTAACCGAGGCAAGGTAATCAGTGCCCGGAGCACTTTGTTCGTCAAATAATTCGCCCTTTAAATCAAAACCGTAATAGCCAATAGCAGAGGCTGAAATAAAATTTTTTACCTGATGGGTATTGTTCTTCAGCGCAGTATAAAGTAAGGCTGTTGACTGCGTTCTGCTTTCCAGTATTTCCTGTTTACGCTTGTCTGTCCAGCGCTTGTCGGCAATGCCGGCACCTGCCAAATGAATGATGGTATCTATGCCTTCAAAAGCCTTGGTGTCTATTTGCATGCGTTCCACATTCCATACGAAAGACGGAATTGCACCCTTTTTTGCACTTCTGCCCAAATGCGATACGCTGTGCCCTTTTTCTAATAAAAGTTCGGTAAGCCTTTTGCCTATAAGTCCGGAGGCACCCGTTATCAAAATGTTTTTTTTAGTCACGGTGCTGATTTTAGTAGTTTTGAATACTATTTAAGAAACATGAATGCTATGAAAAAGTTTGTTCTACTGCCATTTCTCCTGATTTACGCCTTGTCTTTTGGTCAGACGGTAGTGGTGAAACAGGAAAAACAGAAAATAAAGAACGACAATATTTACAGCTTTGCCACTACGCTTGATGCCGGTGCTGAAGACGTTAACAGCGCTTTACTGAAGTTTTTAAAAAATTATGGTAAGCCAAAACAACAGGAAGATGCTATTGTCTTGGCTGAGTGTATTATAAGCGGCCAGGCTTATACCAAACCCTTGTATGGAGGAACCCGGCAAGCCGGTGCTGGTACACAAGCCTGGATTGGTGTAAACCTAAAAGAGTGGGCAGCAGACTCAGCCATGGTTGTCGGCCGTCTTGAGGCTATGGTAAAAGAGTTTGGGGTTAACTTCTACCGCGATAAAATACAAGTGCAGATTGACGAAGCACAACGGGCGGTTGATATTGTAAGCAGGCAACAACAACGCACCCTTAATGAGCAGCAGAGTATTCAACAGAAAATTGAAAGCAATAAAAAAGAATACCAGCAATTACTAAAAGCCATACAGAAAAACCGCAGCGACTCTGTTGCCTTGGTTTTAAGACTTGATAAGAACAAAGCCAGCACAGACTCTTTGCGTGTGGTATCAGACAAAGTAAAACAGGCGCTGGTGTTTCAGAAAGAAAGACAGGGGAAGGTTAATTAGTCAAGCATTAATATTCGTTTGGTGGAAATCAGATAGAAGCTATTAAAAAAGAAAAGCTGTTCTAAGAACAGCCTTTCTTTTTTATATATGCCCAACTATTGCTAGTTAAGGTTGTATTTTAATCCAAGGCTTATAGATCTTCCAGGATTTAGTCGGCTATAATATTGGTCTTGGGCATTGAAACCAACAAAGAAGTTTTCCCTCACATCATTTAAAATATTCGAAACATTAAAGGTAACGCTGGTCTTTTTATCGGGGCCAAAACTTTTGCTTAAATTAAAGTTCAAACTGTTGAAAGGTTCGGCATAAACATCTGGGAAGAGACCTCCACCAACTACAGTAAGCGTAGGACCATTAACATTGTAGAATAAACCTCCATCAAAACCGTTTTCAGGATCTTCGTAAGACAAGCCCACATTTATAATATAGGGTGCCTGTCCTGCCATTTCTCTTGTGCGCTTTAAATCTTGGCCATTTTTCTGATAAGCTTTGCGCACATTGTACTCCTGATCGGTCATGTCAATTCTTGAATCAACAAATGTCAGATTACCACTTGCAAATAATTTTCTGAAAACTGGCCCGGCAAAGTCAAGCGACTTTCTGAATTCAAACTCAGCACCAAGAATTTGTCCATCACCTACGTTACGTGGTTGGAATTCGTTCGTAGTTTGTGCCACTGAAAGGCGTACCAGTTCTATTGGATCAGCAAATTTTTTGTAAAACACACTAACTGAAAACAACTCACCTTTCTTCATATACTTTTCCCAACGGATGTCGAAGTTGTCTATTAAAGTTTCTCTTAAGTTTCCATCCCAATCAGGAAATTTAAACAAACCACCATTGAATGTTCTGTTCGATACAGGATCAAGAATCTGAGCGAATGACAACTCTTTGAAAGAAGGTCTTGCTATGGTTTTAGAGTACGAAAGTCTCAGGTTCTGATCATCTCTGTAGTTATAGATAAAGTTACCAGAAGGGAAGAAATGAAGTGCATCCAATACAATGGCATTGTCAAGGTTTCTTCCATTAACGACATCTCCATTAGCATAAACACCATCGCGACCAGTGTGCCTTTGAACAAAATTCTCTGCTCTCACCCCAATAATTGCTTTTAGCTTATTGATTATTTGAAAATCGTTTGAAACATAAAGTGCTGTGTTGCTTGCTGTAGAGTTAAAGCTGTTTGAGTTAGGATCTGGGTTACCTGAAGAAAAATACACCGAGCCATTTGGATAAAGGAACTGATCATCCATGATTACATTAGAGTTACCATTAAACTCAGGCTGAGAGCCAAAGAACTGCATATTATAGGTAAGAATTTCGAAGTCCCTTTCTTTAAAAGTATGACTTGCCCCAAACTTAAGCGCTGCAGCCTTATTAAATAGTTGATAATCCTTTTGGAAATCAATTTTGGAAACCAGGTTGATTTCATCAAGGTATCTCCAAATACGTGATGGATTTCCTGCTGCACCTGAACTAAAAACAGTATCGGAAGAAGTGTAAGTAAATGCAGTTTTTCTAATATCTGGCTCAACAATTTTAGAAATTGTTGGAGATACTTTCCAATCAATGCTCCAGCCTTTGTCAGAGGCGTGGTGTTCACCGCTCAATAAAATGTTAGTTACGCCTCGCTGACTAAATTCAAGGTTTTCAGATCCACCAAAGAAACCAGACTTACCAACAGCAGAGCCGTTGTCATCTATAAAAAATCTTGCCGCCCTCTTTTCACCATTTTGAAGATGAAGAGCTGATAGCTTATATTTTGAATTTTGTGTTTTGTAAGCTACACCTGCTAAAGTTCCCCATAAGGAATTTCTTTCAGTAATTGCTCCCTCTTGTGTAGTAGCATATATTAATTCGTATTCGTCAGCAAAAGCCGGACGCTGATATTCTCCGTAGAAAGCATCATCGTAAAAAATAGTAGAGCTCTTATACGTTGTTGAAAAAATGTAACCAAGACTTGAACCATTATCAAAGTTCTTTTGGTTAGCGGAGGATATGCCAAAACTATAATCCATTAGGCTTTTTTGATCCTGCGTTCCCATGGTTTTGTTAAAACCTTTTAGAAAATTATTTACCTCTTGTGCGCTTACGCCTGGGGCACCCGGGCTAGGGAAGACAGGATTAGTTGCACCTGTAGGTAGTTGTCTTGTGCCATCATCAAAACCTAACCAATCATTCTTACCACCTTGGTAAGTAAAGTGATCGTTTCTAAAGTGCATAGAGGGGTTATAACCAACACTTGCCGAAACATTAAAGGTTTTAACTTCAGGAAAATCTTTTGTTTCAATGTTTACTACACCACCAGTAAAGTCTGCAGGAAGATCGGCAGATGATGACTTGAGCACCATCATGTTTTCAATAAGACTGGTTGGGAAAATATCTATCTGGATGCTGTTTCGATCCGGATCTAGACCTGGAACATCTACCGAATTAAGTGTTGTTTTTGTGTAGCGATCACCAAGTCCCCTGACAAAAACATACTTGCCTCCTTCTACTGAAACACCCGTAACACGTTTTACTGCCTCTGAAGCGTCCGAATCACCTATTTGACTGAACTTAGCCGAAGAAATTCCATCGACTAAAATCGGAGCTTTTCTTTTTACTGTAAGTATTGCAGATTCTGAATTACGTATAGCTTCTGCCGTTACTACAACGCTCTCTAAAGTTTGTACATCTTCCTGGAGCCTGATATTATCAACTAATGTTACACTCCCAGATTTAACCTCAACACCTGTAATAGTGGTTGTTCTGTATGATACGTAGGAAATTATCAAGTCATAAGTGCCTGAAGGCACATTAACATTAAATTTCCCATCAAAATCCGTTACTGAGCCAAAAGTGGTGTTTTTTACCTGAACCGTTACCCCAATCAGGGCTTCTCCGCTTAAATCATCGAAGACGGAACCTCTGATGGTACCCTTTTGATCTTGTGCATTTGATGAAAAACTTAGGCAACATAGGCTTAAGCTCAACAAAAACAGCTTTTTTATCATAATTTTTGCGTTTTCGGTTAAAAGGACCGGGTTTGTTTGGCCACGCAAAAATAGATAGAGCTTGCCCTATGTCAGGGACAAGCTCTATTATCAAATTGTTCAAGGTCTATTATCAAATTGTTACGAACTTTTTACAGTCCTATACCTGCCAAAGCGCCTGACTGGCGAGCCCAAGTCCAGGTGAAAGAGGTTAAGTTAGCACCCACTGTGTTTCCATTGAGAGCAACTGAGGTTAACTGAGCCGCAGGAATACCAGCAAATACAGTGGAAGCAGACTTATCAGCAGGTAGTGTATACTGGAAAGCAGTAACGCTACTTGTGCTGTTGGCGAATGCAACCATTGCAGCATACTCTTTAACATCAGTATTATTCGAAATGCCGTAGAAGTAAATATTACTCATTTGTACATTTGTGTTAGCATCAAAGTCAATGAGGTCAGCTATGTTAGCGCCAGCATAGACAGTGCCATTCATAAACTTATGATCACCATCCTTATAAGTTCCCTCAGGACCATCTAGCTCAAAACCACTACCAGTGTTAGGTGCTACAATAACGAAGTTACTAACAGTACCATTATAAGCTTGATCTGTATCTAAAGCATCATCAAAAGAATTCCAAACAAGTGCATTTGTTACAGAAACAGTACCACCAAAAAACTCGATACCATCGTCCTGATTGGCAACCACTTCAATGTTTTCAATAACTGTACCCGAACCTACACCACCAAGGGTTAAGCCATTGATTTCGTTACCAGATCCAATATTTGCACCACCATGACGGATAGATACATAACGGATAATACCAGAATTATCAGTCTTGTTGTTACCACCATATAAACCGTTGGAATCAGTTGCAGGTATACCTTCAATTTGAACTTCTGAAAGCTGGTTTCCAGAGCTTGAAGCTGAAATCGGTGCGCTACCTAAAATAATAACACCGCCCCATAAACCATTTACTGTAGGCTCCAAGTTAGGACTTACAATTTGGCCAGGCTGTAACTCATCAGCTACAGATGTAAAAATAATAGGGCTAGCAGCTGTTCCTTCAGCCATTAATTTCGCACCACGCGCTACCAGAAGTGCAGTTGCATTTGCGCCTGTACCTGCCTGACCTTTAACAACCACACCAGGTTCAATCATTAGTGTTACACCACTAACTACAGTAATGCGACCACCAAGAACGTATACAACACCTGTTTTCCATGTTGTGTTTGTTGTAATGTTTGAAGTAATCGTTACCTGATTACCTTTTGACACAACAACTTCCTTTGAATCTTCTTTATCGTTATTATCAATAACAGTTAAAGAAATAGTTGCATCACCTGCCTCCTCGTTGGCAGCAAAAGTAACCACGATGTCTCCAGAAACTGCACCCGCTGTTAGAGGAGCTGACACCTCTGCCTCGCCACCAGTTGCAGTAACGCTTGCAGATTTAAAACCACCGGGAACTGAAACTGTAAAGGTTAAATCAGTTGATTCGCCAATAAGTACGTCCAAAGCAGCTGGTGCTGTGATAGTAGGGCGATCAGGAGTAGCTTCTTCTTCATCGCAAGCCCATGTAATCGCTAACATAGAGGCGATAGCGATCATTGATAAGAATTTTTTCATGATTAATGTTTTAGGTTTCGAAATTTAATTCTGCGCCAAAGGTGAACATCTAATGTTATCTGAAGCGATCGTGTCTTTTAACAAATTGTTAAAGAGGCTAGGGCTTATGTTACTTCAATATTAAGGCTGTCCGTATTATAAAGAGCGAAAACATGCTTCGCGTAAGAAATGAAATAGTGGAAGATCATTTACTAAGGTATTGGATTCCGGCAGAGTCAAAAAAATAACCTGGCCGCTTCGCGCAACCAGGTTATCTTTATGCATTATTAACTTAAATTATTTCGATATAGGCACTTTGTTCAGGATTGCCTTGATGATGTCCGTTGTTTTAACGCTGTCTGCCT